>OFHM01000458.1_pt1 | contig 35028 bp, 32 predicted proteins | sample 1521311 | NCBI WGS metagenome assembly OFHM01 (sample SAMEA3504083, study PRJEB24116) | mouse gut metagenome | biome: mouse gut; feature: mouse-associated habitat; material: faeces | place: Denmark | collected 2011 | reverse complement strand
TATAGGTGTAAGTAATTGAAAATTATATAGTTTTTAAATTTTTAACGATATATTGATGTTCGGATTTGTGTTAAAAATTATCCAGGGGTCTCCCGGTTGTGGAATCCGGAGCCGGAATGGAACGTATAATCAAAGCAAGCTTTGCTTCTGCTCTCGACTTTTGCTATATTTGCAATCGCATATTGCGGCGAGGATGATTGTTTACTATCGGTTTTTGCGATAGCAGGTGTAGAAACAAACAATTACAGGAGCTTTGGACGGCCTGTGCATTGCTATAACTTTGCATCAGGAAATTAAAATGAAAAAGTAATGAAAGCTTTAATCATCATCGCAGTGTGCCTGGCATGCGCTTTCGTCTTGCACATAGCAGAAAAATTCTACAGCATGAGACATGAGAAAGTGCAGATACCTATTGAAGATGAGGACGGACTCCGTGAGGCTATACGCATTTACAGGGATCTGGACGACTGAATATAGAATTTGATATGGAACTGAGACAGCTGAAATATTTTGTCAAGACTGCGGAGACGCTTAATTTTTCGGAAGCGGCGAAGGCTTCGTTCGTTACACAGAGCACCCTTTCGCAGCAGATAAAGCAACTCGAGCAGGAACTTGATACCGCCCTTTTCGTCCGTGACAGCCACAGTGTTGTCCTGACTGAAAGCGGGGCGCAGCTGCTGCCGTATGCCAAGCAGACCCTGCAATGCGCAGGGGCCTGCATTGACCGCGTGCGCGACCTCAAGGAAATGCTGTCCGGCTCCCTTAACATAGGAATAACATATTCATTTGCCCCGATTCTGACGGAGACGGTGCTTGAGTTCATGAAAGTCCATCATAGGGTCAAGCTCAACATCTGCTACAAGACGATGGAAGAGCTGATTGAGATGCTCAAAAAAAGAGAGCTGGACTTCGTGCTCGCATTCAAGCCCTCCGCAGTGCATGAAGAGATTGAGTCTCATATATTGTTTGACAATAATCTCTCTGTCATCGTGAACGCGCATCATCCGCTTGCGGAAAAGGAAAGCGTGACTCTTGCCGACATACTCCCACACGGGATAGCCATGCCCGCGAAGGGGCTTCAGGCAAGGAACGCATTTGACATGCTCTTCCCGGATGCGGAAAAATCGTTGAGCATACGTGTGGAGCTGAATGAAGTGAACGTTCTTCTGGACATCGTCCATGGAAGCAACCTGCTCACGATTCTTTCAGACGCCACCGTGCACTCGTTCCCCGGTCTGACGGCAATTCCGATAGAAGTGCCCAGGAACACCATGGAAGGATGCGTGCACACTTTGCGCAAGTCTTACCGCAAACGTGCCGCGGAAGAGTTCATAATGATGCTCAGCGAATCTGTGTCAGTCAGGAAAAGGGCCAATTACTGGCTTAAGTAATGGAATTTTTAGACAGTCTTTTTGAAGGCGTTGAAGGCTCCTGGAGCGGGGGCATCGCGCATATAATGATAATATTGTCGGTCGTAATAGCCTTGGGAAAGATTCTGGGCAGATGCAAGATCTGCGGAATCTCCTTCGGTGTGACCTGGGTTCTTTTCGTGGGCATCGTGTTCGGTCACTTCGGCCTGACGATAAACCCTAATCTGCTGCATTTCATGAAGGAGTTCGGCCTCATCCTATTCGTATATTCCATAGGCTTGCAGGTGGGACCGGGCTTCTTTTCGAGCTTCAAGTCGGGAGGGCTTCCTCTCAATATGCTCGCATTGTTTGTCGTTGCGGCAGGCGCGGCGGTCACTTTGGGAATCCATTGGCTGACAGGCACTCCTATCACTGCATCAGTGGGCATAATGTCCGGAGCTGTGACCAATACTCCTGGACTCGGTGCCGCACAGCAGGCTTATTTTGATACAGTAGGCTCTTCTGCACCTGACATTGCCTTGGGATACGCCGTGGCATATCCGCTTGGTGTCATAGGATGCATAATGTCTTTCATTCTCATAAGGATGTTTTACAAGACTTCTCCCACAACATCCTCAAAAGGCCTTTCTGGGGTGGTCGAAAAGTATGTCTTTGAGAAGGAGGCTGATGCTTCAAAGAAAAATTACGTGTCGCGCAAGATATTGATTTCCAAGTCAAAGCTGAACGGCATGACATTGGAGAAGCTTGATTTTCCGGACCATCTCGGGGCGACTGTGGTGCGCATCAACCGTTCCGGAGTGGAACTGGCTGCCACACCTCATACGAGACTCAGCTACGGAGACCTTGTTACTGTGGTGGGAAGTGAAAAGTCTGTGGCAGCTGTAGAGAAAGTGCTCGGCAATTCACTTAAGCGCCTCGACCAGCCGAACCTTATCCCGATTTTTGTTGGAATTGCGCTCGGATGCATACTCGGAAGCATTCCTATAGCCTTCCCTGGCATTCCGCAGCCTGTGAAGCTCGGCCTTGCAGGAGGACCGCTCATTGTGTCAATCCTCATCAGCCACTTCGGTCCTCGCTTCAAAGTCATAACTTATACTACAACAAGCGCCAATCTTATGCTGCGTGAAATAGGCATAGCTCTTTTCCTTGCCTGCGTGGGCCTTGAGGCCGGTGAGGGGTTTGTCGAGACCATCGTCCACGGAGGCGGATTGAGCTGGATATTCTATGGCGCCCTTATCACTCTGATTCCTGTGCTGCTTGGAGGAGTTCTCGGAAGATTCGTCTTCAAGGTTGACTATAACACGCTCATCGGTGTGCTAGCCGGATCATGCACAAATCCTCCGGCTCTTGCTTTCGCCAGCGAGCAGGACAGGTCAACTGAGGCTGCGTCTGTAGGATATGCTACTGTGTATCCATTGACCATGTTTCTCAGGGTCCTTGTAGCCCAGCTTCTGATTCTTCTGTTCCTATAGTCGTATATTACGGAACATCCGGCCCGATTCTGCCCGGGCTTTTATGAGGGTGCCCAAAAAGTAAATTTTTGCTCACCCTCAATCGTTTTTCTTTGAAAAACTGACCTTATCAACCCCCGAAAACTTAGTTTACTGCTCGCTACAAAAAGCCCACCGGGCTATTTTGTTATTCGCTCACGACCTTTTAGGGGTGTTTCGAGCCTCCGGCTCGGTCGCATCGCGACTTTTAATCAGCCACATATTATGCCTCAGGGATTATTTCTGCCTGTCAAAAAGCATGGCGAATACCGTAAGCAAAGGGAAAATCTCTATACGTCCGAGGAACATGTCGAGAGTGTATATCAGTTTTGCCGCTGCAGGCTGGGCTGAATAGTTGCCCATGGTGCCGAGCACGCCTGTTCCAGGGCCTACGTTGCCGAGTGAGACGAGCGTCGCGGAATATGCTTCCGATACCTCCACTCCGCAAAGGAGGACTGCTACAAAGGAAAGCAGATGTACGAATATGTACAGCACAATGTACATGAATACGGCAGAGACCGCTTCCTCTGATATGAATGACTGCCCGATTTTGGTCCTGAAAACTGATGACGGATGCAGGCGTCTCTTGAAGTCTCCAGAGAGTGACTTCAGTGATATGTACATTCTGTCCGCCTTGATGCCTCCTGTAGTGGAGCCTGAGCATCCGCAATGGAAACCTGCAAAGAGCAGGAGCGCATTGGCAAGCATCGGCCATGCAGCATTGTCGCTTTGTCCGAATCCTGTGGTGGTCAGGAAACTTATGGTCTGGAACGAGGAGTCAAGCAGAGCCTTGCCCCATGAATTGTAGCCGCCTTGGAATTTCAGCACCAGCATTATTGCCAGGGACAGCACGGCTATCACGCCAAAATAGTACCGTGTTATCGGGTGGCTCAGAGGCTTGGGGGAGCGTGTCGCAAAAACGGAATATATGACTCCGAAATGCATGGCTGACAGGGCCATGAAAATCATTATTATGATTTGCACCGGTACGGAGCTGAAGTGCATGATGGAGTTGTTCTTGGTGCTGAATCCTCCTGTTGATACGGTGCTGAACGAGTGGTTCACCGCATCGAAGAGGGACATTCCTGCGACTTTCAGGCAGATTGTCTCCGCTATGGCAAGCCCGAGATAGACTGTAGTTATGACTGTCACCGTCTTTCCTGACTTGTACCTGTAGCCCTCTTTCGAAATGGAAGACAGCTCAAGATTGGACAGCTTGAGCTTGAACGGGCTGGAATCAGGCATGATCAGAAGCAGGAATACAATTACTCCGAGACCTCCGATGAAATGTGTGGATGACCTCCAGAAAAGAAGCCCCTTGGGAAGGGACTCTATGTCTGTAAGTATTGTGGAGCCTGTCGTAGTGTATCCGGACACGCTTTCGAACCATGCGTTCACTATGGTAAATTCACCTCCCCAGAGGATATATGGCAGCATGCCGAAAATGAATGAGAGCAGCCATGACATGACTATCGTCAGAAAGCCGTCCTGAAGCGAACTTCGAGGAGTCTCTCTGACGAAAATGAACGGGAATGCTCCGGCAATAAGGGTCACGATGCCGCTTATCAGGAGCGGAGTGAATCCTGAATCAAGACCGTATAAAGCCGAAACGCCTGCCGAGATGAACATGAACAGGGCATTTATCAGCAGTGCCTTGCCTATGTTTGCCGATATGGATTTTACATTCATTGCATGTCTGCTTCATTCCGGGTTTCCGGCTCTTCCGTGCTCTCCGGCTTGTTTTCCTGCCTGCGTACAATCAGTATCAGGTTCTCGCTGTTCAGCCTTATCTTGAGCCATTGTGTAAGCCTTATCCTCTCCTGGTCGGAGAAGTCATTTGAAACGTCTGCAACCACAAGGACACAGTGCTCAGGCAAGGTGCTTCCATGCTGTACATTTGCACCGGAAGTTATGCAGATATTGCCGACAGAAGGGTAGGAGCTTGTGATTTCCTTTGCAACTTGCAGGTAAGGAACTTCCTCGCCCTTTGCCTTGCGCAGCTCGTCCTCAAGCATGCGTATCTTCTCGTCCCTCTTGGCTATTTCCGCATCCATCTTGTCGTAAAGGCTCTTTATCACTTCAGTGTCGCTGCCTTTGCGCTCGGTCGTGTGCTCGCTTATTATTATGTTCTTGGATTCAAGGCCGTATTCCTTTGCAGCTTCGTAAAGATTGTTCCTTCCTGTCTCGCTCAACGGCTCTCCGGTCATGAAGATTTCCACTTTCGACCCGTCACTGTGGCTGAAGCTGTAGTCGTATATGAAACTCTTTTCTATGCTCTTGTGGCTTTCAACGAAAGCGGTGGCCTTTTCCTCAAAGTTGTTCTGCTTGACAAGCACTATGGCTGACCATACGCTCGGGATTATGAACGCGATGATGAGCAGCGAGATGAAAGTCTTGGTCCTGCGCTTCATCTTCTCGTTAAGGAATTCAGTCTGGTGGAAGCGCAGGTATTTCACCATTATATATGTGGCCAGCGTGATGAAGGTGCAGTTTATCACGAACAGGTAAAGCGCTCCGAAAAAGTGTGGCAGGTTTCCGCTTGCGAGCCCGTAGCCTGCCGTACAGAGAGGAGGCATGAGGGCTGTGGCGATTGCCACTCCGGAGAACACTGTTCCCTTGTCCTTGCGGCATTGCTCAAAGATGCCTGCGAAGCCGCCGAACAGGGCTATTATTACATCGAAAATAGTCGGATTTGTCCTGGCGAGCAGCTCTGTAGGATTGGTGAGGCTCAGAGGTGTTATGAGAAAATACACCAGTGACACGCAGAGGCTGATGCATACCATCACCAGCAGATTCTTGGCCGCAGACTTGAGCAGTGGCACGTCATTGGTGCCCAATGCCAGTCCGAGTCCGAAAATCGGTCCCATGAGAGGGGAGATGAGCATTGCGCCGATTATGACCGGTATGGAGTTCACGTTCAGTCCTACCGATGCGATAATGATTGCCACGGCCAGAATCCATGCGTTCGGCCCTCTGAAAAAAATGTTGCTGCGGATAGCCTTTTCAGCATTCTCCGTGTCCATGTGTCCGTTCAGATCGACTATGCTGCGTATCTGCTGGAGAGTATTGTCTATAAGTCCCATGTCCGTTCAAATTGTTTCGGTTTATTTTTATGGCAGGCCCGCATCAGAACGGGAACAGCATAGGCAGTACGAATATCATCACGATGCCCATGATTATCTGCAGCGGAAGACCGACCTTTATGAAATCCATGAATGTATATTGTCCGGCCGGCATGACCAGAGCGTTTGGCGGTGTCGAGAATGGGGAGGCGAAGCACATGCTGGCGCCTACCGTTACGGCAAACAGGAACGGAACCGGATTGACTCCTACCTGAAGCGCGCACTGCAGGGCAATCGGTGCCATCAGCACGGCCGTGACAGTGTTGCTTATGAAGATTGTCATGATTGAGGTCGCGAAATATACTCCTGCGAGAAGCAGCCTCGGCCCGCTTCCTCCGAGACCGTCAACAATGGCGTTTGCGAGAATCTCGGACACACCGGTCTTCTCGAGGGCCAGGGACATCGGCAGCATGGCGGCGAAAAGGACTATCGTTTCCCAGTTGATTGTCTTGTATGCGGCTTCCACGTTGCGGATGCATCCCGTTATTATCATCATTACGGCTGCAAGGAGCACCGCTGTGACCGGCGCTACCGGAATGCTGTCCACGACCATAAGGAGTATCATGGCAATCATTATCACGGCCGCGATTGGGGCCTTGTGGTCTAGCGTCACCTTTGCCGCTTCCTTCAGAGGCTCTCCGAGTACAACCCAGTTGCTCGACTCTTTCCTCAGGCGCGCAATGTCTTTCCATTGTCCCTGCACAAGGAGCACATCCGAACTGTGTATTTTCTCTTCTCCCAAATCGTGCAGGAGATAGTCCTGCTTGCGCCTGATGCCAAGTACATTGACACCGAACTTGCTTCTGAATCCTGCGTCGGTGATGGTCCTGTTTATCATTGAGGATGACGGCATTATGAGAATCTCCGCCACTCCGATGTCATAGAAGTCCATTGAAGCCCCGCTGCCGTTCCCGTGCACAATCTCGTCAGTCCTGTTGTCGAGAAGGGCGAGAGAATAGTCTTCGGCGAACTTGCTTATCATCTCCGGGTCTCCCGAAAGATAGAGAACGTCTCCGTGCTGCAATACGAGGTCTGGAGCCACGAGCTGTTGGTTTACGGTTCTCACGAACCTGTTGTGACCGGCACTGCGCCTAAGCTCCAGCACATTGATTCCGTATTTGCGCCTCACATCAAGCTCTACCACGGTCTTTCCGGCTGCTGACGACTTCTCATCCTTTATATGTACGCGGAACAGGTTGTCACTGATTCCGTACTCATTCACAAGCTCCTTGAGTGACTTGGACGATTTCTTGTCTTCCCTTGACTTTTCCTTAGGAGTGAGGAATATCTTTGTCAGCGGCATGAGAACAAGTATGCCCACTGTAAGTGTCACAAGGCCTACGGGAAGGAACGAGAAAAACGAAAGCGGCTCGTATCCTGCGTTTGTGAGGGTGTCCTGGATTATGAGGTTCGGCGGAGTACCGATAAGCGTCATCATTCCTCCCATGCTGCTGGCAAAGGCAAGAGGCATGAGGAGCCTTCTTGGCGATGTGCCTGCGTTTGCGGCCATGCTGACAACTATAGGGAGCATCAGCGCTACGGTTCCTGTATTGCTGACAAAGGCCCCGATTGTTCCGGTGACGAGCATCACAAGGAGAAACAGCCTGGTCTCGCTTGTCCCGGCGAAAGCCATTATCTTGCTGCTTATCATCTTGGCGAGACCTGTCTGGAAAATCGCTCCTCCGACAACGAACAGGCCGACCATCATGATTACAACTGAGTTTGAGAAGCCTGAGAGAGCTTCTTCCGGAGTAAGTATCTGGCAGAGCAGCAAGGCCAGCAGGGCGCATAACGCAACCAGGTCTGAACGGACTTTCCCGCTGACGAAAAGCGCCGCAGATATAAGCAGGATTACAAGTGTGGCAATCATATAAGCTACTGTTAAGAATATATCCTTTAAAAATCCGCGCCCGCACATGCAAAAAACAGACCCGTGGTGCGGCTCTTTTTTGCGCAGTCGCCGAAAACGCACAAAGATACTGCTTAAAATCAAAAGAAGCGCTCATGACGTGGAAAAGTTTTACGGAGTCGCCATTAAGTGTTACCTTTGCGCCCTGTAATGCAAGGCCGGAATCGCCGGCCTTTTTAAATGGATTTTCTTGAATGAAATACGATGTGTGCAAACTTGGTTCCCGATATGGGGCTCTTCTCAGATTGGGCCTGCCGATAATGGTCGGGCAGCTTGGAGTCATCGTGCTCAGTATCGCCGACACTATGATGGTCGGCCGCTATGGGACAGATGAACTTGGGGCTTCGGGATTCGTGAACAACATGATGAACCTTGTGATTGTATTCTCCACCGGTTTTTCATACGGGCTTACCCCTGTAGTAGGCAGCCTGTGGGGCAGGAATGAGCATGCCTCCATAGGACGTGTCCTCAAGAACGCGCTGTGCATCAATTCTCTGGCAGCCTTTGTGCTGATGGCTATGATGTATGTCCTGTATCTGAACATGCATCGTCTGGGACAGCCGGAGGAACTTCTACCTCTTATGCGTCCTTATTATCTGGTGCTGCTGGCATCACTCCTCTTTGTGCTTCTGTTCAATGCTTTCAAGCAGTTTGCGGACGGCATAACTGATACTGTCACACCGATGTGCATCCTCTTGGGAGGGAATGTCCTGAACATAGGAGGCAACTGGGTCCTTATAAACGGGTATATGGGATTTCCTGAACTGGGGCTTCTCGGTGCCGGAATCGCAACCTTGGCCTCGCGCGTGCTTATGGTAGTTGTCTTTGCCGGGATATTTTTCTTTTCCGGGAAATATGCCGTCTATAGGAAAGGTTTTGTGCAGAGCAGGCTGAACCGTGATGACTTGATGCTTCTCGGAAAGATGGGCATGCCGGTGGGACTTCAGATGGGAATGGAGACGGCTTCTTTCAATCTCAGCACAATAATGGTCGGATGGCTCGGGACCGTGGCTCTTGCTGCCCATCAGGTCATGCTTACCGTTGGACAGCTCGGGTTCATGATGTATTACGGAATGGCTGCGGCAGTGGCTGTACGCGCAAGCAGCTTCTGCGGGCAGGGTGACAGGGAAGGAGTCAGAGTGACCGTAAGCTCCGGCTTCCATATAATCCTTGTCATGGCTGCTGCGGTTTCCGTGTTGATGCTGGCATTCAGGCATCAGGTCGGGGCGCTCTTCACTGATAACGGGCAGGTGATTGCTGCTGTAGCCCAGCTTGTGATTCCTTTCGTGATTTACCAGTTCGGTGACGGGATGCAGTGCAATTATTCCAATGCATTGCGCGGAATAGCGGATGTCAAGATGGTCACATTATATGCTTTCATTGCATATTTCGTCATTTCGCTTCCGGCAGGCTGGTTCTTCGGTTTTGTATGCGGCATGGGATTGACCGGCATCTGGCTTTCTTTCCCTCTCGGGCTTACCAGTGCCGGCCTTATGTTCATGCTGCGTTTCAGAAAATCTGTCAGGAAACTGGCTTAAAGGCTTTCCATGAATGACTCGAAAAGGGCCTTGTGGTGACCGGGGAATACCACATGGTGATTTCCGATAGGGTTGCTGAGGAAATAATTCCTGCATACATCTTTGTCGGCCACGTTGAGCACAATCTGCGTGCGGCACAGGTCCTTTTCGCTCAGATTGTCAGTGAGGCTGGCCTGGCATGCGAAATGGCGCGACAAGTCTCCCGAAACTTTGAATATGGTCACGTCTCCGGTCGGCAGGCAGCCGCAGATGGCCACTCCGATGCCGGACTCGAAATGGGTGTTGAAGCCGTATCGGCTTACCATATTCAGAGGAATGGTGCAGTGTGCGATTACCATTTCACCGCTCTCAGGGTCTATGCGTGAGGGGTTGGACTGGAAGCCGCATACTCCTGTCAGGGCGTTTCCTATTGCCATTGAGAGCAGGGCAGGGACGTCACCCTCGCAGCCTGCCGGTATGCCTTCGCTTCCGAGTATCGCAAGAGCGAGGCAGCCTGTATTGCCTACAGCTGTCAAAAGGTCGAAGCATCTGAGTGTGAGTCCGGAAAGATTATATTTGGCCACAATCTTTTTCAGTGCGGCATATATGCTGAATGCACCGTCTGCATATTGGGCGAGCGCCTTAGGGGCGCATGAATCGAATTTTTCCTTGACTTTCAGTGCCTGCTCCGGAAGATTTCCGCATGAGGCGGCCTTGATTTCACAAACAAGCTCTTCAATCGGAATCTCGACAAGGTTGATCTCGAGTTTCGCGCTGATGGCCTTTGCGTCTGCATGGCTTGATATGAGCCAGTCCGAAGGCTGTCCCACAACTCCCAGGTTGGTGCCGGACAGTGATTTGCGGGCAGCCTGCACTTTTGAAAGCATGCTGAGCCTTTCTGCTATGTATTCCACTGCGCCGTGTATGATTTCGCCCGAGCGGCCCTGCTGCCTGAGGAATGAAAGGATTTCCATGGATGCGGCCAATGAGTTGCTCTTGCCGGAAGTGAGGATGTGCACATGGCCTTTTATAAGAGGGAATACTTCCCTGAAAAGGCCTTCCGTTCCTCCGGTGCGCACATAAATCACGTCAAGGTCATGCGAGCCGAAATCCGAGAAGTCCGGTCCCCTGAAAATGAATTCAGTGCCAAGTGATGATTCTATGTCCTTTATGAATGCGGCTGAAGAACCGTTTACGGCAGCTTCGTCATGAAGCGGCGATGTCAGTGTGTATAATGCTATTCTCATTTGTTTGTATATTGTCCATGAATTATTTGCAGACCATTATGTCGAGTATCATGCTGTCCGTGTTCTGCATTCCCACAGAGCCGATGCGCCCGAGGTTACGTATCGTCTTCTCTATGCATTTCTCGATTATTCCGTCGTGCTCGGAGACGCATGTGCCTTCACGGGCAAGCACGGCAGATTGCAGCGCGCTTGAAACTCCCGAGGCCACTTTCATTGCGCAGCCCACCTTGGCGCCGTCGCATACCATTCCGGTAATGTTGCCAATCATATTCTTGATTGCCCAGCAGATTTGTTCGAACGAGCCTCCGCGAAGATACACCAGTCCGCATGCCGCTCCTGTAGATGCTATGACGCAGCCGCACAGGGCGGACAATTTGCCGAGATATCCCTTTATGTGAATCGCAATCAGGTGGCTCAGGACCAATGCCCTGGCCAGCTGGATGTCGTCAGTCCCGTATCGCAGTGAATATGCTATGACTGGCATCGTGACCGTTATTCCCTGGTTTCCGCTTCCGGAATTGCTCATTGCAGGCAGTGTGCATCCGGCCATCCTTGCGTCAGATGCCGCGGCAGTGAGCGACATTGCATAGCTTAGGAAATCATCCCCGAAGACCTCCCTGTTGCCGTGTGAACTTATGGCATGCCCTACATTCAGCCCGTAATTGCCTCGCAGCCCCTCTTGTGCAAGGGCAAGGTTCAGTGTCCGTGACTCCAGGATGAAGCTTATGTCATCGTAACCGACAGTCGTCGCAAACTGGTATATTTCTTTGACGGTCAGATGATAGTCGAGTGTGCTTCTCGTGTCGTCGCAAATGGTTTCCTTGCCGGTGCATCCACCTGACAGGACTTTCTCGTCGAAGCAGGTCTCCACTATATTGTCATGGTCGTCTTCTATCACCGCGCTGGCGCAATGTCCGCAGCAACCTTCCACGATGGCTTTCACATAGAGCTTGTGGTCCGTCTCCGCAAGGGCTACAGTCACTGCCTTTTCTTCCACCATGCGTTTTGCATTGGCAATTGAGGTTTCGTCAAGGTCGTGCAGTACCTCCAGGCCGTATGATGACCTTCCGCAGACTGCACCCAAGGCGGCCGCTATATGAAGACCTACCATGCCTGTGCCTGGGATTCCGACACCCATTCCGTTCTTCAAAATGTTTCCGCTCACTTCAGCCCTTATCCTGAAATCTGCGCCGATTTTGCGTGTGCCGCCGCACTTCTCCTCCAGGATTTCCGTCGCTTTGGCAACGGCAAGGGCCACGGCTATCGGTTCGGTGCATCCCAATGCCGGCTTGACCTCTTTTCTGATAAGCCCGATAATCTCAGCTTCGCGTTCTGTCATTGTCTGAAAAATTCAAAAGTTGCAGATATTATGCAGTCTATGCTGTCTTCTTCCTTGAGTGTCTCAATAGGGAAACCTATGCAGACCGTCCTGTATCCGTTTTTTCTGCTGCATACCGCTGCAGGAATGCCAGTGTCCGCATATCTCATCATCGTCTCTCCCGAACCTGCCGGTGCAATCCCGTCAGGAGCTTCCACACAATACGACTTTTCGTTCGGCTCAGTGTGGAAGGCCATTGTCCTTAGGCTGTCCGTCACTGTCATGCAATTCCTCTCAAATGCGACCTCTCCTGTCCTGCTTGCATTGTTCCTTACCCATTTGAACCCGAGCACGCCCTGGGCAAAGGCCTTTGTGCTCTCTGCAAGCCGGCTGTCCTTTACGGCAGGATAAACGCTGTCCCATATGTCTGTACCGATATGCGCTCCGCTCACAAGGACATTTCCTCCTTTTGATGTGAATGCGCGTATGGCCTGCTGAAGTTCTTGCGGGAAGACGGCAAAGGCGGCGCTGTCTGCCGCAGAAGGCACTGTAACCTGCTTCCCGCAGATAAGGTCCATGCTCCAGGCATTTTCCATGAGACTTGCTTCCGTGCAGAAAGCTTCGCTGCTGCATGAGAAGAACGGATGTCCGGCCTTCATTATGGCCTTTCCGTGAATATAAGGATAGTCGAATGTGTTGCCGATGAGTTTTTTCCCTGCATAAGACGACCAGCTGGCTCCGAATCCGGGATTGTCGTTTGAGAGCCATTGTGCCCCGCGCCTCATTTCATACATGTCACCTATATATGATATGTCGCTGATGTACGGGACGCCCCTGTCTATTTCATGTGTGAAGCCGCCATAGGACGGAGTGTCGAAGAATGCAGGTCCGCTTACCCTGCTGAAATTGTTTACGACAAGTACGGCCCTCCCGTCCGCATTGCCGGAAGGAATGCCTATGCACAATGCCTCAGAAGGGAAACTGATTCCTCCGTCGTTGTATGCGGCTATGCGGAAGCTGTATATGTGGCCGGGTTCAATGGAGACCTCTGTCCAGTTTCTTCCGTCTGTCTTGTGCGTCTCCCTGAGGACTTGGCCGGAGTCGAATGCCCCGTCATCAATGCGGGTGTACAGGATGTGCCCTTTCGCGCGTGCCGTCGGCTCGGCGGGGTCGGCTGTATCTTCCCAGCTGACAATTGCCTTGCCGTCATCTGCGGGGGAAATTGCCATCGAATGCACAGGAAGAGGCTGCACCTGATAGCGGCAACCGTATCTGTTGGAGAGATATTTCAGCATGCCCTTATATACGGCCCTGCACACTGTGAAGCGGAAAGCCGGGTCAAGGCCATATTTCATGTCTTCGAAATTCTGGTGGGACAGCAGTTCGAGAAGCATGGAAGGGGAGGACGGGGTACGTGACTCCCGGTATCCTCTGTCCCACAGTTCCCTTCTTGTCCATTCCGGATTATGCAGCATCCTGATGTCGTGCACTATCTGGCTTTGCACAAGGTCTGCATACTCCCTGCTTGCCATGCGGCTTTCCCCATCCGGCAGTGTCTCGCGTCCCTCTGACTTGAGGGTATATATCGCGAGCGTGCCTACTATGGAGTCGTCCGGGGTGACTCCTGCATCTGAATGAAAGCCAAGGGCAAGGTCAACGGGAATGCCTTTGCCGCTTCTTCCAGGGTTCATGCATGAGCCGCCGCTTATCCAGTCCACCCAGTCACCACGTGACATGAAGTCGTCCTTGTAGTCGTTGCACATGTCATTCTGGCTGTAAAGCTCTTTGTCAGCTCCTGACCATTGCAGGGAATATCTTGCCCCTTCGGCATAACGCGGCATTCCGGATATGCATGCAGTGGAATCGGCATCTCCGCGCGCTATGCACCCCATTCCTCCGCCGAACCGTACTGCGTCAGCAGTCACTACATTGCCTTTCTTGAATGAATGTCCCTGCGGGGTCCTGCTGCTCAGGCTGACATAGCCCTCCGTACCCTTGTCAAATTCGAAGGTGCCGAGATATGTCCACATTCCTCCGCCGATTCTCTGGTTTACGATGAATTCGCTTGTCCCGCCGAGATGGACTACGGTATAATGTGCCGCCGAGGTGCTTTCCGGAAGGCTTTTGTATGATACATATACTGCATATCTGCCTCTTTCCGGTATGTCTGGTCTCCATTCCGCCCTTGCGGCCTGGCCTTTTGTCTCGGATGAGATGCATGTGGCCTTGCGTGCCGTTCCCATAGAAAACGGGCTTTGTGTTCCCGTATATACAGGCTTGGCATCGGCGAATCCGCATCCTGCATCTTCCCATTTGCCGCTTTCCGCATATGCTGCGCTTCCGCGTCCTCCCAGGAGCGGGTCGTTATCTGATATTACTTCGGAGGTCTGGGTATCCCTCTCCCTCGGAAGCATTACGTATGCACCTGCATTCTCAAGCATCGGAACGAGAAAAGGAAGGACATATGCCGATGTATATAGGTCTTCGACAGTCGTGAAAAGGCAGGGACGCTGCCATTGCCAACGCTCTTCATTCGTGTCATAGTACATTCCATGGCTCTGCCACAATGCTATTGTCCTGCCGCTTAGTCCTTTGTCGAAAATCATCCCGTCTTTTTCACTGACAGGGCGCACATATCCTGACGGGGGAGACATCCTGCGCGGAGACGGTGACGGGTTTCCGCTGAAGCCGAGGGCTGGGGTCTCAAGTTTTTCCGGTGCGATGTGTTTGGTATATATCCCTCCTATGCTGTATCCCTGCCATTTGCGCGGGAAAAGCTGCTTGAGAGTTTTTCTGAACCATTGCGCGTCTCCTTCCCTGAGCGGATGGTCTCCAAGTGATTCTGTGAAATAGAAGTCGAGCGTCTTGCCTCTTTTCATTATGGCTTTTAGCCTGAGCTTGCCGTCAATGCCGCTGCGTTCGTTCAGGAGGACGCCAAGAGAGTCGCATGAGGGGCGGAAATCCCTGACAATAGCGCTTTGCGCAGAAACTTTTGCGCAGAAAAGCGTCAGGACAGACAATATGATGAGGACTTTTTTCATTTCTGCCTGTTTCATTTCCGCCTGCGCCTTGAATTGATGATTACAAATGCTGCTGTCAGCACGGCTCCTGCCGCAAGTCCTGCCATGTCAGCATAGAAGTCGTTTATGTCGTATGACCTGTACCCGGTCTGTCCCTGCATGATTTCGGTTCCGTATGCGAATGCCGCTCCCATGGCGGCGAGGACAGCAATTGTCAGGAAAGTTGTCCATAGGTTCTTCATGCGCGGCATGATGGACATGTATGCGAGGGCCGGAAAAGGCATGAACATGCAGAAATGTGCTATCTTGTCAGCCGGGATGCCCAGCCATACGGCAGGAATCTTGGGCAGGGAGTCTGTCTTCATAAGGCACAGCACTCCTACGGCCGCTATGTAAAGCAGGAACATTATCCTTGATATGCGTCTTGTGTCAAGTCTCATGCAGTTTCTATATTGTATTTTGCAAAATTACACTTTTTCATGATACTCCACACGCGGGTGTCACAGCATTTTTTCTATCCAATGGTACATCAGCAGAATCCTTTTGCGCATTATTTCCGTGTCAAGGGTCTGTGGCGTATCGCGTGTCTTGTTTGTGTTCATTGTTATGCCGGAGGTGAACAGGACTGCGGGTATCCCGTTGTCAACAAATACCCTCTGGTCGGAAAGGCGGTAGAACATATTTGTGAAGTTTTCGCTGCCGTAGTATGTCAGGCTTATGTCCAGGTCGATTGCGAACATCCTGTTGCATGCCTGGAGAAGTTCACGCTTGACCGGCTTGAGTGAATGCGTGCCGAGCATTATCATGAAGTCTTTGCGGTCCGGTCTCAGCGGTGACAGCGTGCTGCCTATCTGGTCAATGTTGACCATCAGGGAAATCTGTTTCCTTGTTATCACGGCCCCTGTCTGCGGGTCTTTCAGCTGCCCGTTCTCTATCATTCTCCAAAAGGCCTTGGAGCCTGCCATGTCAGCTTCCTTCCCGTCGAATGCCACGAAGATAATGTTGCTGTCGTGTGTCTTTCCGATTTTTCTCATTGCAGACAGCATCTTGGCGAGATTTATCATGGCGACTGTGCCTGAGGCGTTCGCGTCTGCACCGGGATACATCTTTCCGTTGAGGATGCCCAGGTGGTCAAAGTGCGCTCCCACTATCACATACCTGTCCCTTGAGAAATGTGTTGACCCGGGAAGCATGCCGATAATGTTGCGTCCGAAGGTGCCGTTGCCTGCATAAATCCTTCGGGCATAGCTGTCACCGAATTTCAGAAGCCCGGCCTGTGCGAAATGGCGCTGTATCCAGAATGCTGCCTCTACATTTCCGCGTGTCCCGGTGGCCCTTCCCTGGCATAGGCTGTCGCTTAGGAAACCTATCTGGGCAAGCAGCACCTGTGCGCTCACCATGCTCCTTGCAGCCTCGTGCTCACGTGTCCATGCATTCTGTGCGGCAGCCTGAGGCGGGGACACGAATATTGCGGCGCATATCGCAAATGCCATGGCCAGTATCGTGGCACATGCTTTTGCTGCATGTGTCCCGGCCTGTCCGTTGACATGATTTTTGATTTTTTTTGTCTGCATGCGCACAATAAATTCTTATCTTTGTAACTTGGCTTTTGATGTCCCGGCATAAGGGACGCCAAAATTAGGAAAAATAAGCAACAACAGGAAAAATATTTTCGATATGCATAGGGTAGTGTGGAAGTTTCTCGTTACGTTGTTCCTGCTTTCCGCGGGGGCACAGGGGCTTTTTGCGCAATATGACAAGGATGTGTTCTTCATGCGCGGAAGACAGGCGCTGGCTGACGGGAAATATGCACTCGCAATTGAGAATTTCAATGTTCTGTCGAGGCTTGACACGACCGATTACTGGAACTTCTTTTTCCGTGGCATAGCGAAATACAATCTGGGGGATTTGCGCGGGGCCAAAAGTGACTTTGACCGTTCTGTGCGCCATAATCCGGTTTTCACATCTGGCTATCATTACAGGGGAATCACCGAAAGCCGTTTCGGCAATTATGAGGCGGCCCTTGAAGACCTCCAGAAAGCCATAGACCTTCGTCCCGGCTATTCAGGCCTGTATTTCAGCCGTGGTGTCACATATTTCCTGTCTCGCCAGTTCGACAAGGCTGTGGGCGATTTCGACAGATATATAAGGAAAGAGCCGAAGGACCCTTCTGCCTATCTTAACCGTGGAGCGAGCTATCTTTTTTTAGGTGATACCCTCAAAGCGATGGCAGACTATAACAAGGCCATCAAGCTGGACCGTTTTGACCCGGAAGGGTATGTGCGCAGGGGGCGTCTGCATGCCTCTATGAAAGATTACGGCTCCGCCATAGCTGACATGGACAAGGCGATAGGCCTTGATACAGCCAATACTTTCGCATATTTCAATAGGGCGCTGATGCATTATGAGCAGGGTGACTACAGGGATGCGATGGGCGATTTGAACAAGGTTCTTGAGGAGGAGCCCGGAAATGCCCTGACTCTTTATAACAGGGGACTGATACATGCGCAGCTCGGAGCTTACGAGGAGGCGCTTGACGATATGGACAGGGTACTCAACATCAATCCGGACAATGTGCTCGTGTATTTCAACAGGGCTTCAGTTTTCATCGGGCTGGGGCTTTATGAGAACGCCCTGGAGGATTATGACAAGGCCATAGAACTGTATCCGGACTTTGCGAAGGCATATATGAACCGTTCGTATGTGAAGAATCTGCTCGGCGACCTGAAGTCCTCAAAAGAAGACTATGACGTGGCCACGCAGAAAGTGAGGGAGTATCGTGAAAAGAACATGTCGGATGCCGGCTCTTTTGCTGACACGACCCGCAAGTACAGTTCTCTTCTTGCCCTTGATGCGGAATTTGCCAAGAAAGACTTTAATGACGAGCTGCTGCAGCACCGTGACATTGACATCAGGCTTCGCCCGCTGTACAAATTCGTGCTTACCGGCAAGAAGGATGACGTGAGCTATGCTCTTGCCGGAGGCTATGAGAATCCTCTTGTTGACAAGTTCACAAAGGAGATGCCTGTAGGTGTCGGCATAAGGAATGAAGAGCTTGCTGTTGATTCCAAGGCGCTGGCCGCTGCTGCAGGCGCAGCTATGGGAGATGGGTTGGACATGTCTGGCAGGATGTTCATCCGGGCGCTTTATGAGAACAGTTCAAAGCAGTTCAATTCAGCTTTGGACTGCTATGGAAAAGCTATAGATTCAGCCTCGGACGAGACCGGTACCGGGAAACTGTACAAGTCATTCTACCGCATGAACAGGGGAGTGCTCCGTGCCGAGATGATTGATTTCATCTCCTCCATCGAGAGCAATGTGCAGGTGCTGTCCATGGATGATACGGGCAATACGAGGGCGCGTGTTAAAGATCAGGTGACGCGCCTGTATGACTATACTGATGCTATTTCGGATATGAAGGCCGCCGGTGAGATTGTGCCGGATCTGCCTTATGTGTATTATAATCTCGGCAATCTGTATTGTCTCTCATCGGAGCATGTCAGCTCCATTGAGAATTATACAAAGGCGATATCGCTGTATCCTTATATGGGGGATGCATATTTCAACAGGGGACTGGTCCTTATATATCTGAAAGATAAGGAGAAGGGATGCATAGACCTTTCGCGTGCCGGAGAGCTTGGCATAGCCGAGGCCTATGGAGTGATAAAAAAATATTGTGAGAACGGAAATGAATAAAGCATTGATATTCGATATGGGAGGCGTTCTTGTTGACCTTGATGTCCAGGGCTGCAAGGATGCGTTCAAGCAGGGGCTCGGATACATGAGGATAGATTCCCTCATTGACGCTTGCCATCAGAAGGGGATTTACGGTGAATTGGAGGAGGGCATGCTTTCCGCGGATGATTTCAGGAACGCCGTGCTTTCGGAATCGCGTCCAGGGGCGGTTGCTGAGGATGTTGACAGGGCAATGTGGAGGATGCTTGTCGGCATAGAGCCGTATAAGGCGGAGATGCTCTCAAGGCTTTCGGAGGACTATGACCTTTATCTGCTCAGCAACAATAATCCTATCTGTCTGGCGAGGTCAGCTGCCATGTTTGAGGAGGCGGGCATACCGCTGGACAAGATATTCAAGAAGTGCTTTTTCTCTTTCGGGATGAAGATGCTGAAGCCTTCTGTGGAGTTCTATCGGGAGGTCATGAGGCAAATCGCTCTTCCTGCCTGCGACATGCTTTTCATAGACGACTCAATGAAGAATGTCGAGGGTGCAGCCCTGGCCGGGCTTCCTGCCGTGTATTATGAACCTGGCACTGACCTGGATGCGCTAATGCGCTTGCAGACCGCTAAGATGGAGGGACGCTGCTGATGGTCAGGTTCATGAGCCTTTCGAGCGGGAGCTGCGGCAACTGCTATTATCTCGGTACTGAAACATCCGGCATACTCATTGATGCCGGCGTGAGCCTGCGCAGGCTTAAGAAAGCCCTGGCCGAGCATGGACTTGACCATGACTCGTTTTCCGCGGTGCTTGTAACGCATGACCACCTTGACCATATAAGGCATCTTGGCTCTTATTGCAAGCGCCTGTCAAAGCCCGTCTATACAGCTGAAGCCATCCACAAGGCTCTTGCACGGCATACGTTCACGGCATCTGCCATCGGAGCATGCAGGAGAGTGCTTGCTGAGGGGGAGTGGAATGAAATAGCCGGGATGCAGGTCCGTTATTTCACTGTGCCTCACGATGCCACCCAGACGGTTGGTTATGCGATAATGATAGACGGCCACAATTTCCTTATCATGACTGACGTCGGTCGTGTCACGGATGAGGCCGTGGAGTTCGCCGGCAAGTCGGATACTGTGGTCATAGAGTCCAATTATGACATGGATATGCTCATGGGAGGCAGATACACATATGAACTGAAGATGAGGATAGTGCAGGGGTGCGGACATCTGAGCAATGACGAGTGCGCGTCAGCAATCAAGCGTTTCTGGCATCCGTCTCTGCGTAATATTTTCCTATGCCATCTGAGCGAGAACAACAATACCCATGACCTTGCATATCGCTGCTCATGCGAAGCCCTCGAACAAATCGGAGTGGAGAAAGGCAGTGTGGCGCTGCGCTGTCTTCCCCGTCAGTACCCGTCCGAAATGTTTTATCTGTAGTTTTGCTTTGCCGGCTGCCTTCCTTGTGTTTCCGGACATTTTTGCTGTAGGGCTTAATGATTTGATTGCCAATGATATACTGAAAGGCGATTCTCCGTTTTTGGGGAATCGTTTTTGTAAAAGTCTGAATGATAAGTGATTGCGCTTTATGCAACTGAATCCTGTTTCCATTTACACAAAATATTTACGGATCAGTCGCAAAAGTATGTGTCTAAGCATAGATCTATGCAAGTCTGAACAGAAAGTATTTAACGTGAGTTCGATGAATTATAACTAAAAGAGTGACAGCTGAATAAGTTCGTTTTCTTCTGATTCAACCCTCTCTACTGCAATCATCGGCTTCTTTGGGAAGAATGAGTATGCCGCAAGCCCGGCCATAAGGTTGACAGTGAATCCGGTAACGGATCGGTGACGCGAATGTTCAATCTGGGCTATGTTCTTAAGTTCGTCATTGATGGTCTCGATGATGGCCCTTTTACGGAGAAGTATCTTGTCACTAAGCGTCATTATCTGTCCCTTCATATTATTTCTCAGTTTTGTAATAAGCTGAATACCATCGACAAACAACTTTGAGAAGATGTCCTTGGATATGTACCCTTTGTCGCCGACCAACTTTCCAAACAACTGTTCAACGAAAGTCTTGTTCTTGAGAGGTTCACGATCGTCAACATTACCTGGAGTTACCATAAAGCTTAACAGTTCCCCCATCTCATTGCATATCAGATGAAGTTTGAAGCCATAGAACCATCCCATCGAACACTGCCCCCGTTGAGCTATACCTTTAAAGACCTTGTGCATATGAATACGTTGGTTCCTGCATACGCGAAGCAATGTGCTGTCGACAAAGCTGATCCCGGTGCATTTCCCCATACAGCATCTCTTCACAAAGAGAATGAACGGGATTGCAACTGTCCTTTCAAGTTCAGTAAATCGATTGTATGCCACTGTCTTTGGAAATATATCAGTCATATGTTCTTGAACTTCATTGACATAGAAATGCTTGAAACATTTATATCCGCTCAGGTGGAACAAAATCATTATGGTTATGATCTCCGCAGAGGACATTCTCGAGTCGCGATGATACTTGCGTTTGGACTTGTCGCGCTTAGGTGCAAGACCGTTTGCCTTGATGAATCGGTCATAAAGTTTGCAAAAGTCATCGGCCATACAGAAAATTTCAGTAATTTTGTCTCTTGAGATCATAGCAATGTATTTTGTGAAGTTGATTTGTCGTGATTTCAAATTTACAAAATATATTGCTATTTTACTAATAATCAACAACTTAGTTTCGCCGAACTGACGTTATTTAACATCAGATACACCTCTCAGTTGCATTCTGAAGGCTTTGATCTTAGAGTTAAGTGATTCAGCAGAAGCGTTAGTGGATCTGTTATTGAAGAAGTTCAGGATGTTTGAGTAATGTGTCTGTATCGTTTCTGCTACAGTCTTGAACTCTTTGAAGTTGGTTTTCTGAACATCATTGTACCATAATGCAAGTTTAGGTAATGCCCCACCTTTGGTTTTGGTGTGTGCATATATCATCCTGAGACGATGAACAAGTGAATAAGCCTCCTTGATATCCGGGTATTCTTCAAAGAGGATTGCGGCTCTCGTTTTCTGAGACTTGCTCCATTTTTCAGGAGACTTGAACAGTAGATGTCGGCTACGAGCCAGCAACTGCTTTCTTGTATCACCGTTGTGGTATGTGTCGGGGATGTAATCTTTACCCGTCGCCTTTGCCATCATCCTGGATTCATTGTCGGCATCGATTGCGTCCCATCTATGCCTGATACGGATATCCTGAAGAGCTTCAAGTGCAAGCTTCTGAACATGGAACCTATCAATGACTTTGACTGCCTGTGGAAATGACAGCGAGCATATCAACCTCATGGATGAAGACAGGTCTAAAGTCACTTCTTCAACTCGCAGCCGGATTTCTTCTGGTATCAGTTTCAGTGCATTATATACATCATCCACCTTCGTTCCATATACTATAGCGGCAATAGCCCCATTACGGCAGTGAGCGTCTTTGTTGGACAGGATTGTGTAGACCTCTCCATTACTCATCGAGGTTTCATCAATGCTCATCCTTGGGCCAATGTTCTCTGGGAATATCAGCCATTTGTCTGCGTGATCTTTTTCCTCCCAGTCTGTATAGCCGCTTAGATGCTCCTTGTATTGCCGTTCGAACTGCTTGCCGTTTATGTGATAGTATTTCTCAAGCGAAGAAGCCGCTATCGGGTATTGATCCAAGAACCCCTTTTAAAAAAGCGGCAAACTCCTTCGAGTGCCGTGTGCCTTTTGCAACAAGTTCGTAGTCGTTGCTCACTATCTCGCCAGTCTTCTCATCCTTCCAGCGCCTACGCCTGACAATCAGCGTCGCACGCTTGTCGCGGATAGGAAAATCGGTGATGCGACTTTCCGGAAGAAAGCCGTTCTTTACATATGTGTGACCTGATTTCTTTTTTAGAATACGATCGCGTTCATCTAGACGAACACTGATACTATCTTCATGAAGTTCAAAACCTACAACCTCAAAATAATCCAACATCTCACGTGGAAACATCAACTTGACTAATGCTAAAAGTATCTTCTGTTCGTCTGTCATAACCTTTGTATTTATATATCTGCACAAAGGTATCACTTATTTATTGAAACACATACTTTTGCACCTGAGCCATATTTACTCCCATAATCTATATCCAGAAAAATAAAAAACCTGCTTAGAAATGTCTCTAAGCAGGTTGCTGGTGGAGATAGTCGGAGTCGAACCGACGACCCTCTGCTTGCAAAGCAGATGCTCTAGCCAACTGAGCTATACCCCCGATTGCGGATGCAAAGATGAGACATATTTTTGAAAAAACAAAATAAACCTTCAAAATTGCATCCTCATTTTCAGAAATTCAGTCCGTAAACGGCTCTTACTCCCAATTCTTCTTCAATTTTGAGCAGGCGGTTGTACTTTGCCGTCCTTTCTGACCTGCTTAAAGAGCCTGTCTTTATCTGGCCGCATCCGGATGCGACTGCAATGTCAGCTATGGTCGTATCTTCGGTTTCTCCTGACCTGTGGGACAATATGGCCTTGTATCCATGCCGCTGTGCCATCCTGATTGCTTCAAATGTCTCCGTAAGCGTGCCTATCTGGTTCGGTTTTATAAGGATGGCATTTCCGCATCCCTTTTCTATGCCTTGCCGGAGATATTCGACATTGGTCACGAAAAGGTCGTCCCCTACAAGCTGGCATTTGCCGCCGATTTCATCTGTCATGTTTCTCCATCCGTCCCAGTCATTCTCTGCCATGCCGTCTTCTATGGAGTCGATAGGGTAGAGGCTCATGAGTTTCTTGAGATAGGCCGCCTGGCCTTTCATGTCCAGATTTTTTCCTTCCGGACCTTCAAATACCCTGTAGTCGTATCGCCCGTTATTGTAAAATTCTGATGAAGCGCAGTCAAGGGCTATCGTCACGTCTTTTCCCGGCCTGTATCCGGCTTGCGAGATTGCCTTAAGGATAAGTTCTATGGCTTCTTCTGTGCCGGACAGGGATGGTGCAAAACCTCCCTCGTCACCTACGGCAGTGCTCAGTCCTTGTTCTTTCAGCACCTTTTTGAGATTGTGAAACACTTCCGCTCCCATGCGAAGTCCTTCTCTGAATGAATCGGCTCCTATCGGGCGTATCATGAACTCCTGGAATGCTATCGGAGAGTCGCTGTGTGAGCCGCCGTTGATTATATTCATCATTGGAACAGGCATGATATGCGGGCATGCTCCTCCTATGTATCTGTATAAAGGAACTCCTAGGCAGGATGCTGCCGCCTTGGCTACTGCGAGCGATACAGGCAATATTGCATTTGCCCCGAGTGATGACTTGTCACGCGTCCCGTCCAGTTCCAGCATGATGCTGTCGATTTGCATCTGGTTGTAAGCACTTTTGCCTATAAGTGCCGGAGCTATTGTCTCGTTGACATTGGCCACAGCCTTAAGAACCCCTTTGCCGAGGTATCTTGACTGGTCTGAATCCCTCAGTTCCAAGGCCTCGTGCTCGCCTGTAGAGGCTCCTGACGGCACTGCTGCATATCCCCTGTGCCCGTCTTTAAGGATTACCTCTGCCGATACGGTCGGTGTTCCTCGTGAATCAAGTATTTCCTGTGCGTGTATATCTTTAATTATCATATATAAAACTGCTTTTGGTTAACGCCGGGCGTAATTTCAAAAACAGTTCCAAACATGTCTTGCATGAGGCTGTCCTATTGGCGGACAACGGGAAGAATGATTCTGGATGCATTGCCTGCCTGATGGTAGATTGTCACTTCGGATTTGACGTAATCCCCGTCCGAGGCTTCGTATATGTTCGGCATGAAGGTCTGCGGGTTCATGTAGACCAATGGGAACCAGCTGCTCTGAATCTGTATCATGATCCTGTGTCCTGGGTTCATCTTGTGCGCTATGTCATTCATGGTGAAGCTCACATGGGTTATTTCTCCTGGCTTGACAGGCTCCGGAGATGACAGGCTGTGGCGGTATCGTATGGGAAACACATCCGCCCTTAGGAGCATCTGGTAGCCGTCCGGGTGAACATCAATCAGTTTCACGACAATGTCGGCATCGGTTGTTCCGAGTGACAGTGCAAGTTCCGCTCTAATTGGACCTCCGAGCATTACCGGGACTTGCAGGCATGCGCTTGTGAATGTAAGGACGTCGTTTCTGTGTGATGCAAAAGACTGGTCAGCTGCCATGTATGCCCTGTCTCTCTTGGATGCGTCCTGCATGAACGGCACCGGGGCGGACGGGTCTGAGATGTATGCAGATGACGAGCATGAATCGGACGGCATGTCAAGTGAAAGCATTCCGTTCCGATTGAGATATGCCGGGACATACTCCGTTCCTGGAAACGGCCAGCTTTCTGATGTGTGCCACAGGCTGTCTCCTGACATTCGGATATATACCTGTTCTGGTTTTCCTCCTTTTCCTTCGAGATAGTGCCTGAAGAACGGGTATTCGATGTTTTTCATGAAATATTCACCTGTCCCGCTTCCGAAATCCGCTTGGCCGAGCCCTTTGTAAGTCTTACTGTGCCAGCATCCGTGGCACCATGGGCCATATGCGAAGTGTACGGAGCCGTTCGTGGAGTTGTCCCGGATCAGCCTGTAGGTGTTTACCGCACCGTAGCAGTCATCCGTGTCGAAGGTGCCTCCTGTCACGAGAATTGCCGGCTGTATGTCTTTCAGGTGTTGTTCGAGCGAGCGCTCCTGCCAGAAACTGTCGTAATGTGGATGTGACATGATTTCATTCCAGAATTTCATCGTGTCTGCAAGTGCGGCGGTGAGTGATGTTCCGTCCTTGTGTTCAAGGAACCAGTCATATGAGTTTCCTTTTACCGGGTATGGGAGCCGGTGCTCTTTTACCGTTGGATTGTTGTGCCGCTTGAACATATATTGTCCGAAAGAGTAGCTGTCTGTCAGCATAAGCGCTCCGTTGTGGTGCACGTCATCTCCTTTGTACCAGTCAAGGATAGGGGCCTGCGGTGATACTGCTTTAAGGGCAGGGTGGCCGGAAAGGGCTGACATTGTGGCGTAGAACCCGGGATATGACATTCCGGTTATGCCCACTTTCCCGTTTGAACGTGTGTTTTTCAGGAGCCATTCTATGGTGTCGTAGGCGTCGGATGCCTCGTCTGTTTCCGTTGCCGTCTTGTGCGGATTGTATGGCCGGACGTTTTCGAATGTGCCTTCGCTCAGGAATCTTCCGCGTACATTCTGGAATACGATGATGTATTCATTGAGTACGAATTGTTCCATTGTACCGGTGAGGTCTGAAGCCCATCCATTGCCGTATGGAGAGCAAGAATATGGAGTCCTGACCATCAGGACGGGTCTTTTTTTCTTTGTTGCCGGCTCATATATGACTGTGTATAGTTTTATGCCGTCCCTCATCTCTACCATTGCCTCGCGCTTCGTGTAGTTGGCCTCGAGCCATCTGGTGTCTATCTGCCCGTTTCCATGGCATATGAATGAAAGTGTAAGGAGTACTGATGATATCAGGATTCCGGTTGTGTTTTTCATGACATCTTGATAGTGTGATTTGACATCTTTGGTTGGTTGTGCAAAGATATGGAAATGATGTAATGTAAGAAAAGAAAAAGAGACCTGAAAGAAATTCAAGTCTCTTTAGTGGTAGTCGGTAGGGGAATCGAACCCCTATTGCAAGATTGAGAATCTTGAGTACTAACCGTTATACGAACCGACCATGTTTTCGTTTTGGGATTGCAAAGGTATGAATAAAATTTTAAACTCCAAATCTTTTTTTAGATTTTTTTGAAAAAAATCGAATTTTTGTTTTGCAACCGCTTTTTGTTCCCTCTGCTCTCGGCTTGCAATTTATTTTAAAAAGACAAAGAAGACGGCGAGAATCAGGCAAAGGAAGGCTGCTATGTGATTCCATTGAAGCCCCTCGCCTTTGAACAGCATGGTTACGATAATAGTGAATACCGTCAGCGATATCACCTCCTGCACTACTTTTAGCTGCATCAAGGTGAATGGACCGCCGTTTTCTATGAAGCCTATCCTGTTGGCGGGAACCTGTGCGCAATATTCGAAAAATGCGACTCCCCAAGAGAACAGGATGACGAGAAGGAGCGGCCAGCTTGACGAAATCTTCATTTCCTGAAGTTTCAGATGTCCGTACCATGCGAATGTCATGAATATGTTGGATGCTACCAGCAGAAGTATTGTCCAGATTGCTTTCATCTCGTTTGCTTTAGGCATGTGTCCGAAATTCTCCGTGCGCTATTCGTGGTTTTCCATCCTTTTTTCTGCAAGAGCCTGATATTTCGTGCCGGGGCGGCCGTAGTTTGCATACGGGAATATGCTTATTCCTCCGCGTGGAGTGAACAGGCCAGTTACCTCAATATATTTGGGGTCCATAAGCTTTATCAGGTCTTTCATTATCTTGTTTACGCAGTCCTCATGGAAGTCCCCGTGATTGCGGAAACTGAAAAGGTACAGCTTCAGGCTTTTGCTTTCCACCATCTTTACGTCCGGTATATAGGAAATACGTATCTCCGCGAAGTCCGGCTGGCCAGTAATCGGGCAAAGGCTTGTGAACTCCGGGCAGTTGAAGCGTACCCAATAGTCGTTTTCCATGTGCCTGTTTACAAATGTCTCCAAGACTTCCGGAGAATAATCACTTTTGTATTCTGTCTTTCTTCCGAGGGCAGTCAGTCCCTCTGTCTCTCTGTTTTCCATATGATATGTTTCTTTTGTTATTCTTCTGATGTGTTGCAGCAGGACTTATCACGTGACTTGAGATATTTCTCAAGGCCGTCTCTTCTGAGCTTGCAGGAGGGGCAGTGCCCGCATCCGTCACCTTTGATGCCGTTGTAGCAGGTTAGCGTGTCGTTCCTTACGAGGTCAAGCACACCGAGCCTGTCAGCCATTTCCCATGTCTGTGCCTTGTCGAGCCACATGAGGGGAGTATGGATGATGAATTGGGAGTCCATAGCGAGGTTCAGGGTCACATTGAGGGATCTTATGAACGAGTCCCGGCAGTCGGGGTAGCCGCTGAAGTCTGTCTGTGAAACTCCGGTTATGATATGCCTTATGCCGTTCTCCCTGGCATATACGGCTGCAGTGCTCAGGAAAAACAGGTTCCTTCCAGGAACAAAAGTATTCGGGAAACTGCCCTCCGGTTTGCTGTCATCCATTTTTATGGATGTGTCCGTAAGGGAATTTGAGCCTAAGGAGCCGATGAAGGACATGTCCATATAGCGGAAGTCCACGCCTGCCCGATTTGCAATCTCTTTTGCGCATTCTATTTCAAGGCTGTGCTTCTGTCCGTAGCCGAAGGTAAGCGTATGTACCTGGCCGAAGTGCTCAAGTGCCCAATATAGGCACGTGGTCGAATCCTGTCCTCCGCTGAAGACGACAAGTGCTTTTTCGGATTTGAATGTATCCATATCTATATATCTGTTATTTTGAACGGGTTGTAGGATATGCCTTCGTCAAACACATCAATGTTCTCGTGTTCCTTGACTTTTCTGACCACAACTTCCGTGACGGGAAGTATGACTATCTCATATCCTGTCTTGAGAAGAATCTGTATGCCCATGAGCTGAAGCATCTCCGCTGTACCTATGCCCCAGAAGGCAATCGGGAAAAAAATGAGGGAATCCACGGCTTCTCCAGCTATGGATGAAACGACTGCCCTTACGGAGAATCGCTTTCCTCCTGAGGCGACTTTCATCTTGCTCATTATGAAGGCGTTCATAGTGGAGCCTGAGAGGAATGCCAGCAGCGATGCAATAGTAACCCGCGGGGCAAGGGCGAACACATAGTCAAAGTGCTCACCGCCGTCCCAGAAAGGGGCAGCAGGAAGCATGCGCACTATCTGCGCCATTGCGACCACAAAAAAATTCATTGCGAATCCGGTCCATATGACAAGGCGTGCCTTGCGGTATCCATAGACCTCTACAAGGCAGTCATTTATGATGTATGATACCGGGAAAATGAGGACGCCGCCTGTCAGGGCTATGCCTCCTACAGTAAACAATTTGGTCTCAAATAGATTGGATGCTATGAGGCATACATTGAAAATGATTGCCATGAGCATGAATGAGATGGACAGGCCCTGGCGCTGTCCGGATGTAGTCGTATTCTGCATTTTTTCTTGTTTTGTCAGGGACTTGCGGGAGGCTCCTTGCGGGAATTTCTTGCAAGTTCCAAGTGGTTACCAAGCACACTTTCTGTTTTCGGGCCGCAAAAATAGCGAAAATCTGCGGAATACAATCGGAGAATGATGATTTTATTGTTCAGTGGCCTTTTCATTGTACAGGCCGGGGGTGACGCGCATTGTTGCAATTGATGCATAATGTTTTTAATTTTGCAGGTTTCATGACAATAGGGGAATACTAATTTAAATTGAATACTATGACGCTTATCAAATCAATTTCCGGAATCCGCGGCACAATCGGCGGCGCTCCGGGAGAGGGGCTTTCGCCGGTGGATATCGTGAAATTCACTTACGCATATTGCGAGAAGATGAAAGAGAGCCTTGGCAAGCCGCAGGGGGAGAGGTACAAGGTGGTGGTCGGAAAAGACGCACGCCTGTCTGGAGATATGGTGGAGCAGCTTGTATGCGGAACCTTGGTATCTTGCGGAGTTGATGTGATAAAGGCCGGTTTCGCTTCCACTCCGACAACTGAGATGGCAGTCGTGTTTTCCGGTGCTGACGGAGGCATAATCATCACGGCCTCCCATAATCCGAAACAGTGGAACGCCCTGAAGCTCCTTAACGAAAAAGGCGAGTTCCTTAATGCTTCGGAAGGTGCGGCAATATTGGAGTGCGCAGAGAAGGAGGATTTTAATTTTGCGGATGTCGATTCGCTCGGATGCATTGAAGAGCACGATTTTACAGATGAGCATCTGGATGCGGTCCTTGCTCTTGATTCTGTTGATGCTGAAGCGGTCAAGAAGGCTCATTTCAAGGTGGTTCTTGACGCAGTTAACTCTGTCGGAGGCATAATCATGCCGCGTCTGCTTGAGCGTCTCGGTGTTGAGTGCATTATGGTGAATTGCGAGCCTACAGGCCAGTTTGCGCATAATCCTGAGCCGCTTCCTGCAAATCTGGTAGAATTGTCCGAAGCGGTGGTCTCCAACAAGGCTGATTTCGGAATCTCTGTTGACCCTGACGTTGACCGCCTTGCGCTGATTTGCGAGGACGGAAAGCCTTTCGGTGAGGAATATACTCTTGTGAGCGTTGCCGACTATCTGCTTTCGAAGGCATATGAAAAGTCTTTAAGCACGGGATGCTCTCTTGATGAGGCTGCTGCCCCGTATTCGCTTGCGACTTCTTCGAACCTGTCTTCATCAAGGGCTCTTCGTGATGTCACTGAGCGTTATGGCGGAGTATATTACGCAGCTGCCGTAGGAGAGGTGAACGTTGTGTCGAAGATGAAGGAATGCAGCGCCCTTATCGGCGGCGAAGGAAACGGAGGCGTGATTTATCCTGCCTTGCATTATGGCCGTGACGCGATGGTTGGAGTGGCCCTGTTCCTTACGAATCTTGCCGCGAAGAGAATGAAGGTTTCAGAACTGCTTGCCACATATCCGCAATATGTCATAGCTAAAAATAAAATCGAATTGTCGGACAAGTCCTTGATTGACAGGATTCTTGATGAAATCAAAGCTGCATATGCATCTGAGGACATCAATACGGAGGACGGTGTCAAGATTTCTTTCGAGTCACGCCGCGAATGGGTGCACCTGCGCAGGTCCAATACTGAGCCTATCATACGCATTTATGCCGAGGCTGCTGACAGGGATGCTGCCGATGCCCTTGCCCGTGAGATTGTCTGTATCGCACAAAAAATCATAGGATAGTGTTTTCGTTCAGGACTACATCATTGGAGGAGCAGCTTGACAAGGCCTTGCTTGAGGGCAAGGTCGGCTGTTTCTGTACACAGAACTGCTGGGATACCGAACGCGGAAGGTATATGTATGACATTTTCCGTGACAGGGGTAACCTTCATACTATATTCAATCCCCGTGACACTGAGCTGACTCCGCTGACGAACCATATCGGGTTCGCGAAAGATGAACTTGCAGGCCTGAGTGCCGTGGTCGTGGAAATCCAGGATGTCGGGACGAGGTATTTCAATTATACAAAGGATGTGTTCCGTCTGATGGAGGTGCTTAAGGAGATGAATGACGAGGCCCCTTCGCTTTATATTGTGGACCATATCAACCCGGCGGGACGTGTCGTTGAGGGTACTATGCCTTCTGCGGAATCGGAACCTCATGTTCCCAAGGTAGCACATCGCCACGGGCTTACTCTCGGAGAGCTTGTGAATCTTTATTACGCGGAGATTGGCGCGAAGTTCGCCCTGCATGTCATTTCTGCCCTTGCAACAGATTCCAACAAGCAGCTAATGCCGTGGACTATTGCTCCTGCGTCAGATGTGCCGGGACTTTTCACTTGCGATGTCTATAGCGGCGGGGGATTGTGGAACAACACGAACGTGACCCCGGGCATCGGAACGGCAAGGCCGTATGAGTATATCGGTGCACCTTTCATAAAGACTGCCGGACGCGAGGTACTTCCCGGTGCAGACGGAATCATGATGCGTCCTTGCTCTTTCACGCCTGCATGCGGCAGATATTCCGGTGAGAAGTGCTACGGATATCAGCTTATGCTCGAGCCTGGCAGGGACTATCACTCCCTTATCCATACGCTGCAGATAATGAGGTATTTCTCCCAAAGGTATGACGAGTTCCGTCTGGAGGACGGTTTTGCTGCAAAACTTTCTGATTCTGTGCTGCTGGGATATGTGGGCGGAGAGGTTTCTCTGGAGGAAATGAAGGAGCATGTGAAGCTTGAGGAACAGAAATGGGTGCGTAAAGCGAAGAAATATGTTCTGTATGAAGACCAGCCTTATAGGGCCAAGTGATGAATGGCAGGAAATATTGTGCGAAAACATTGATTATCTTTGTTTATTCGGAAAAAAGGAAGTACATTTGCGGCTCGAAAAATAGTTAACTAATTTTTACGTATTATGAAAAAAGGTATACATCCCGAAACCTACCGTCTTGTAGCTTTCAAGGATATGTCAAATGATCAGGTCTTCATCACTCGCTCATGCGCGAACACTAAGGAGACTATCGAGATCGAGGGTGTTGAGTACCCGGTTGTAAAGCTTGAGATTTCAAGCTCTTCACATCCGTTCTACACCGGTAAGATGAAGCTCGTTGATACTGCGGGCCGTGTTGACAAATTCTATCAGAGATACGCCAAGAAGAAATAATTTCTTCCGAGACATAAAGGTTATCAAGGAGGTCGTTGAGTCAGAATGCTCATGGCCTCCTTTTTTTATACTCTGCCTTACTGCTATGGAGAGTCTGGAGCAACGTTCTGCGAATGGATTATGAGATTGTGTGCATAAGCTGTTGGCGATATTTCGGTAAGGCAATACAATTAGCCTTACCTTAGAGAACAGCAGCCAGGGCAAAACGGTTTAAGATAACGTCAGATTTTTTACGGAATGTCCTCAAAAAGCAATTCGGTTTAAAATTCGGCCTTTTCTTAAACCAAATTCAATGAGTGGGAACAATCCAATTGTTCAGTTAAACTAATTATATTCCTGGCAGCAGTGTTGATGCAGGAATAAAAAAGAAGCGGAGCACTATCATGTGTTCCGCTTCTTTTAGTGACCCCAACAGGATTCAAACCTGTAACCTTTTGATCCGTAGTCAAATGCTCTATTCAGTTGAGCTATGGGGCCGTTTGCAGCTATGCTGCTATTCTTTTGTGCTGTTGCTTACGATAACTTTCTTCTCTTTGATGCGTGCTTTCTTTCCTGCAAGCGCTCTGAGGTAGAAAATACGTGCCCTGCGCACTTTACCAATCTTGTTGAGCTCAATCGACTCAATGAAAGGTGACTCGAACGGGAAGATTCTTTCAACACCTACACCGCTTGAAATCTTGCGGATAGTGAAAGTTCTCGTATTGGCTGAAGCTCCGCGAAGCTGGATGACAGTTCCTTTGAACTTCTGAAGTCTCTCCTTGTCGCCCTCTTTGATTCTGTAAGTAACGGTGATTGTGTCACCGGCCTTGAATTTAGGGTAGCTGGCTACTTTCTCATTGCTGAATGCCAGCTCTACTACTTTAATAAAATCCATTTCTGTACTGAATTAAAAGTTTTGTGGCAACATTGCGTTCGTTTTCACCCTGCACAAGAGGTTGCTTTGATTTTGGGATTGCAAAGGTATGAATAAAAAATAAAATACCAAACTTTTCTTGAGGAAATTTTCAAAAAAGTTGCAATCGCAGCAAAATTCAGTCAAAAAGTCCCTTCAGTTTCTCAAAAAATCCTTTGTCATCCTTGCTCGGGTCCGGTCTGAAGCTTTCTTTCCCGCGCAGTGATTCGATGAGAGCCTTGTCCTCCTTGTCGAGTTTCTTCGGTATCCATACGGCGAATTTGACATACATGTCTCCGATTCCTCCGTATCCGTTTACTGACGGAAGTCCGCGTCCGCGCAGCCTTACGACTTTGCCTGACTGGGTTCCCGGCTCAACCTTTATCCTGTAGTTGCCGTCAAGGCAAGGTATCTCCGCCTCTGATCCGAGTATCGCCTCAGGAACAGAAATTATCTTAGTATAATAAAGGTTGTTTCCCTCTCTCTTGAGGTTAGGGTGCTCCTGCTCCTCAATGACAACAAGAAGGTCTCCGTTGATTCCGTTGTTCTTGGCCGCGTGTCCCTGTCCCTGGAGAGTCAGCTGCATGCCTGCCTCGACTCCTGCCGGTATCCTTACCTTTATGGTCTCGCGCTTGCGCACAAGTCCGGAGCCGGAACAATTCCTGCAAGGGTTCGATATGATTTTTCCCTCTCCGTTGCACTGCTGGCATGTGGAGCGTGTTATGGTCTGGCCGAGGAAACTGTTGGTAACCCTCTGCACTTCGCCTGTGCCGTTACATGCGTGACAGGTCTTTATGTCTGAGCTGTTCTTTGCTCCCTTTCCTGAGCATTCTGTACATGGAACGCTTTTTTCTATGCTGATTTCCTTCTCGACACCGCTTGCAATCTCTTCGAGAGTCAGTTTGACCCTTACGCGTATGTCGCGTCCGCGGGAAACTCTCTGCTGACGTGTGCCACCGCCGAAACCTCCGAACCCGCTGAATCCTCCGAAGCCGCCTCCGAACGCACCGCCGAACAGGTCGTTGAGTATGTCGTTCAGATTGCCGAATCCTCCGCTGAAGTCCGGACCGGCTCCTTCTACGCCTGCGTGCCCGAACTGGTCGTATCTCGCTTTCTTGTCGGCATCGCTGAGCACAGAATATGCCTCCGCCGCCTCCTTGAATTTTTCCTCGGCTTCTTTGTTGCCCGGATTCTTGTCAGGGTGGTATTTTATGGCCAGCTTCCTGTAGGCCTTCTTTATTTCATCTGCACTTGCGTTCCTGTCAACGCCGAGCACCTCATAATAATCTTTTTTTCCTGCCATAGTCTGATTCAAATTATCCGCGTCAGATTCCGACTACAACTTTAGCAAAGCGTATCACCTTGCCGTTGAGCGTGTATCCGGTCTGCACTACATCGAAGACCTTTCCCTTCTTGTCGTCTTCCTGGACGGGGAACTGGGCCACAGCTTCGTGGAGGTCCGTGTCAAAAGGTTTCCCGAGCGCCTCAATGGCCTCAAGGCCCTTGCTATTGAGGTAGCCGGTGAGCTTTCCGTATATAAGTTCCGTTCCCTCTTTTGCGGCCTCGCTGTCAGACGATTCCTTGAGGACGGCAATTGCACGCTCGCAGTCATCCAATACCGGAAGCAGTCCCTTTATCGTGTCCATGGATGCCATGCTCACAAGTTCAAGCTTTTCCTGTGAGGTTCTTCTTCGGAAATTGTCAAATTCTGCCATGAGCCTCAGATAGTCGTCTTTTTCCTTTGCTATCTTTGCCTCAAGGTCGCTTATCTTCTTTTCGTAGTCAGTCTTTTCTTCCGGGCACTCTTGTGCGCTTTCCGTAATGACTTCCTCCTGCACTCCCTCTTCTTTTACGGTTTCCTTCAGCTCTTTTTCTTTGTTTTCCTTTGACATATCCATTTATCTTTTTTCTTTCTATAAACAATGCCACGAGTGCGGCGATAATTATTGTAAGCAGCATCTCATGCCTCCGAGAGGAATTTGTCCTCCCGAAAAGCCGCGGCAAAGATAACAAATAATCTGCCACCTGCGCAATTCTGACAAAATGGCAGTATTGCCTGCCGTGATGTGCAGCGGATGTCATGCCGGGCAATAACATTCAGGAATTTGCCGAAAAACTCCGCAACTGTGCCTGGGTTATGAAAATACTTACAACTTGTGCGCGGAATCTTTCAAAAACATTAATGGGTATTAAAAATATTTAAAAGTTCTTTGAAAGTATTGATAATCGGA
>OFHM01000451.1_pt1 | contig 35401 bp, 30 predicted proteins | sample 1521311 | NCBI WGS metagenome assembly OFHM01 (sample SAMEA3504083, study PRJEB24116) | mouse gut metagenome | biome: mouse gut; feature: mouse-associated habitat; material: faeces | place: Denmark | collected 2011 | reverse complement strand
ATTATATTAGACATGTATGGCGTGATAGTAAAACAGACAGGAGATGAATTTGTTCATTATCTTGTGATAAACGCTGGGAGACGCGATTTCAATCACCCAGTCAGGCGCACCGCTGCAGCCCTCATCATCCAGCTTTGTCTTATCGCAGACTACAGAAATATCAGTTTCTGATGGATCCGCCGCGGTGGCGCACTGAAGCTCGCCTTTGTTTGTTCTGCTGTTCTCTAATCATTTGGTATTCTTTTTATCGTGATAGAATTCCATGACGATATTCTGGGGATAATCGCCGAACTTTTCCCCGAACAGATTTAATCCCCCGCAATACTGGGCGTCTCGTCTTACTTCCAGTTTGAATTTGATGTAATCGTTGTAGGGCAGCCCTAAAGTAAGGATGTTTTCCTTGCTGACGAGGACTCCGTCGATATAGCACCCTTCATCTGTAATCTCAAAGGTCCGCAATTCCCCGTACTGTGTCGAACTGTCAACCCACCAGTCAGGGTTCAGCTTCCCTTTGCGTCCCCCGAAATCTCCCTTGCAGTGGAGAATGCCGATTTCATGGGTATTAACGGAAATCGTGATGTCGGAGGGCCAGTCGTTGTTGTAGCCAAGGGCTTCGGAACAAATCTCAAAAGAGAATTTGACGCGGTTTATAGGATTGTTCTTCAGGAAGGAATTGGAGAACCTGTATTCCAGAAATCCGCAGCTGAGCCACACTAGTTGCGCCTTATATCGAGAGGGGCTGACAAATACGCTGATATTGTCTTCGAAGCCCAGGTCACCCTGTTCTGATACCATGCCACAGGAAGGCAGGACGCTGTAGTCAAAGTAGCAGCCCACGGGCATGGATTCCCGATAAAGATAATCCGGCGAGGCGTCCGATTCCTGCCGGAATATATCGATCAGAACCTTATCTATTTGGATTCCGCAAAGTTTCTGGGAGCCTTTGGAGCCTGGAACGGGCTGGACCGAAATCAGTCCGGCGCTTTCCAGAACCTTGATGTGCAGTGCTGTGCTGGAAAGGGGAAGGTCGAACTTAGCCGCTATATCGGAGATGATGGCAGGTGTCTCGGCCAGGTAACGCAGGATGTCCAGACGTACTGGAGCGGAAAGCGCTTTTCCTACATTAGAGAGTCTTTCTGTGTCGCTTAAATTAAGTTGGAGTCCCTGTTTCATATCAAAAGTCCTTTCTGTGGCGTCTTGCCTATATCGGATAGTACGTGAAAGTCCGGAGATTATTATATCAAAAATGTAGATAAAAATCAATTCCATAGGAAGTTTAAATATAATAAATAGAATTATGAAAGATATTAAACATAAAAAATGGATATAAATTAAAAATAAATGGGTAAAAACACAAAAATATTGAAAATGTGTTGACAAAATTGTGGAAAAAGTATATTATGAAAATATATTAAATACATAATTAATGTATAAATACAAAGCAATGCTACATAGTAATGGGAGGAATAGAGGATGCAGAAAGGATATATGCGCCCACAGATGGCCAGAGAGGGTTGGACGAATCTGAACGGCATGTGGGACTTTGCGTTTGATGATAGGAACGTAGGGGAAAAGGAGAAGTGGAACGAGAGCTTTCCGGCTGAGAAACGGGAAATCAATGTCCCCTTTTCCTATGAGACAAAGATGAGCGGGATCGGAGACGAGGCTTTCCATCCAGTGGTGTGGTATGAGCGGGAAGTGGCGTTGTCGGAGCCGGGAAAACGGCAGATTCTTCATTTTGAGGGTGTAGACTACACCGCGAAGGTATGGGTGAATGGCTGCTTTGCCGGGACACATACAGGGGCCTATGCCAGATTCTCCATGGACATCACAGATTATGTAGTGAATGGCGTCAACAAGATTACAGTGCGGGCGGAGGATTCCATGAGTTGTATCCAGCCCAGAGGGAAACAGCGCTGGAAAGATGAGAATTTCGGCTGTTGGTACGTGCAGACCACAGGCATCTGGAAGACGGTGTGGCTGGAATCGGTTCCCCGGACTTATATAGAGAAATTAAAGATAACGCCGGATTTGGACAATGCTAAAGTTGGATTCGAGATCAAACTGAATAAAAAGCCGGAAGAGCCAGGGGAATTGACGTGCAGAATCCTTCTGGACGGAGCGGAGGTCAGAGCCTGTTCGGTAAAGGCCGGCGGACAATATCTTACCTTTGACGCATCTGTGGCGGATGAGGACGCCCCATGGCATATGATACCCTGGTCCCCGCAGAATCCTAAGCTTTATGATGTGGAGCTTACGCTTATAGAGGGGGAAGAAAAGGATGTGCTGACAAGCTACTTTGGGATGCGCAAGATAAGCATCGAGGGCGGACAGATACTGCTGAACAATCGCCCCCTTTACCAGAGACTGATTTTGGATCAGGGGTATTGGGAGGAATCCCATCTGACTCCGCCATCGGAGGAGGCGCTGGTGAAAGATATCGACCTGGTTCTGGAAGCCGGATACAATGGCGTCAGGAAACATGAAAAGGTAGAGGATGAAAGGTTCCTCTACTGGTGTGACCGTAAGGGGCTGCTGGTATGGTGCGAGATGCCTTCGGTATATGCTTTTCAGGATGATTCCGTAGAGCAGTTCACGAATCAGTGGATGGAAATAGTAAGACAAAATTATAATCATCCTTGCATCGTGACATGGACGGCGTTCAATGAAAGCTGGGGGATAGAGAGAATCTATACAGATTCCCGCCAGCAGAAATTCACGGAGGGGATTTACCATCTTACGAAAACATTTGACCCCTTGAGGCCGGTGATTGTCAATGACGGTTGGGAGCATACGGTATCGGATATCGTAACGCTTCATGATTATGAAGAGCTGGGAGAAATCCTGGCGGATCGGTACCGCCACAAGGAAGCCATCGTTAACAATGAGATTCCCTTTAACCGTGACCGCTATGCCATGGCGAAAGGATATCCCTATCAGGGTCAGCCGATTTTGATTAGTGAGTATGGCGGAATCGCTTTTCAGACAGAGGATGGATGGGGATACGGGAACCAGGTGGCTGATGAGAAGGCTTTTCTGGAGCGTTTCCGCAATATTGCCATGGCGATCAAGAGCTTGCCTTATTCAGTCGGCTTTTGCTACACCCAGGTGACAGATGTGCAGCAGGAAGTGAACGGCTTGTATACCAGTCTGAGAGAGCCCAAGGTGGATATAGGGGAGATTCGGGAAATCAATCTTTCCTGAATGGTATCATGAATCCATGGTGATATAACCGCTCGTGAGAATGATTCATTCAGTCAGAAGGCTGGTGCGAAATGGTTCCTATTATAGGAGATATGCTATGAAGAGGATAAAAGTCGGAATTGCGGTATTGTGCATAGTAGCTGTCGCCGCCGGAGTCTGGGGCGTGACGGCCGGCAGGGGACAGGGCGGAGGCACAGCGGATCTGGAGCATTCCATGGAGACGCTGAACGGGCTTCTCCTTTCGGCGGACGGCATGCTGGAGGAGCATTATAAAAAATATCTCGGCCAGTATGCCGGACAGTATTATCAGGGAGATACCCTGGTCCTTGACATGGAGCAGGTGAGCGAGGAAGCCCGCAGGGTCTCCCTGGAGCAGTCAGCCAATATACAGGTTCCGGCGGCGGAGTCCGGACTGTATGCGATTGGGTTCGATTACAAATGCACCGGCGACAACATTCTGCAGACCAGCATCTCAATGAAAGTGAACGGCGAGATTCCTTATCAGGAATTGGGACATTTGTTCTTTGCGGATACGTGGAAGAGCGGGGAAGTGCAGCATGACAGATATCAGAATGAGAGCATTGCCATGCCGGAGAAAGTAAGCGAGTGGCGTTTTACTTATCTGAGGGATACCTCTTTTCTGCAGAATGCCCCGCTTTTGGTATATCTGGAACAGGGACTCAATGAACTGGAACTTTCCGCTAATGAGGGAAGCGTAGTGATTGGGAATGTATACCTGGCTTCCGCGGAAAGCTTGGAAGTGCCAAAGGACCAAGAGGGTGCCGCGGAGGGGACGAAATACATTGAGATAGAAGCGGAGGATATGGATTACAGGAGCCTGGTGAATATCAGGACGGAAGCTTCCTTCGATGCATCCGTGACGCCCTATGACCCTTATGTCAGGCGCCAGAACGTAATAGCGGAAAACTCCTACAGGGTAGGAGGCACTGGTATGGATTATATGGTTACGGTGGAGGAGGACGGCTATTATTACTTTGCTTTTGACTATATGCAGAGTGAGAAAGACAATTTTTCGGTTTATCGGAACCTGTACATAGACGGACAGATCCCTTCCGCATCCTATGAGAATATCGCATTTCCCTATACCAGGAAATATCAGCGGAACAAGATAGAAGTCCCCGTCTACCTTACTGCGGGGGAGCACAGGTTGACGCTGGAAGTGTCGCTGGAGCCTTATGGGGACGCAGTGACGATCATAGGTGGAATCGTGGGTCAAATCAATGACCTGTCGCTGTCCATCAACAAGATCATAGGCGGCAACAACAATAAATACAGAGATTTCGATCTGGAGGAATATGGGCTGAATATCGAGATGGATCTGAACGAATGGGCAGACATGCTGGAACAGGTATACCTGGCCATTGCGGAGGGCGATAAGTATGGCACAGAGAATGGGCAGATTAAATTGCTGGACACGGCGGTGAAGAATCTCAGGAAGCTGGCGGCCAGGCCCAATGAGCTCCCGCAGAACATCAATCAATTTTCCTATGGGGACAGTTCCGTGCGGCAGTATCTGTCCACAGTGTCGGAGAACTTAAGTTTCGGGGACATGTCCCTGGACAAGATTTACATCTACCAGAAAGGGGCTCAGCTTCCGAAGCGGAAAGGGGCTCTGGAAAAGGCAGTGCTGAATATAGAGCATGTGTTGGCGTCCTTTGTTCAGGATGATTATGTCCCGGAATACAACCAGGGAGATGCCCTGGAGGTATGGGTGAACAGACCAAGGCAGTATCTGGAAATGATTCAGAGGATGGTGGATACAGATTTTACGGAGAAGACGGGCATCAAGGTGAATCTGTCCATCGTGCCGGATCAGCAAAAGCTGATTCTGGCTAACGCATCGGGCAAGTCGCCGGATACGGCTATTGGGATTGGATCCGGGTTTGTATATGACTTGGCGCTTCGAAATGCTTTGGTGGATCTGCGGCAGTTTGACAATTTCAAAGAGGTGGGCAGACGGTTCGCGCCGGGAATGCTGATACCGGGAGCCTGCGATGATGGGATCTACGCGATTCCCGAGACCTTCAATTTCTATGTATTGTTTTACCGCACAGATGTGCTCGAAAAACTGAATCTTCAGGTTCCGGACAATATGGACGAGGTGCGAAAGCTTTTGCCGGAGCTGAGCAGGATGGGGCTGGAGTATTACACCCATGCGGCGGCCCCTGTGAAGACGAGCTTTGCGGTCACGGCGCCTTTTGTATTGCAGAACGGCGGGGCTATCTTTGCGGAGGACGGTCTGCGGGTGCGGCTGGATACGGAGGAGGTCATAGGGGGGCTGAAGATACTGACGGAGAATTTCACCGTCTATGACATGGACTATGAAATCCTTAACTTTTATCAGTCCTTCCGGGACGGCAGGACGCCGATAGGAGTGTCCGAGTATGGCACTTATAATCTGCTGACCAATGCCGCTCCGGAGTTGAACGGATGCTGGGACATTGCCCTGTACCCCGGAATTGTAAGGGAGGACGGCACTGTGGACAGGTCCACCTCGGGAGCGGGGGAGAGCTGTGTCATATTTGATTCGTCCGAAAAACAGGAGCAGGCATGGGCTTTCCTGGACTGGTGGATGTCGGATGAGGTGCAGAAGGAATTCTCCGTTACGCTGCAGTCCACTCTGGGAAATGAGTACATGTGGAATTCCGCCAACGTAAACGCCATAGCGGCGGCACCCTGGAGCGCGAAGCATAAGGCGGTGATACTGGAGCAGATTGGTTGGACCAATGAGATTGCCAAAGTCCCGGGAAGTTATATGATTGAGCGGGAGCTAGGCAATATAGTGGTCAATGTGGTCACCCAGGACGTAAGTCTGCGGACAGCCATAGACAACGCGCAGAAGCGCATCAATGCCGAATTCAGCAGGAAGCTGGAGGAGTTCGGATATATTGACAGCAAAGGGAATGTGGTGAAAGAACTTGTGATACCTGACAAAGAGCTGATAGAGGAATGGTTGGAATGAAGAAAAAGTTTAAAATAAACGCAGCGGTCTGGTTTTTGATGCCATATGTGATATTGTTCATGATATTTATCGTCATTCCTGTAATAGCGGCAATAGCGCTGAGCTTTACGAACTATGATGCCATACAGAGGCCGGAATTCGTAGGATTCCTGAATTACATCAATCTGCTGACACAGGACGAGATTTTCATGCAGTATGTCCTGCCCAATACCTGCGTCTTTGCCTTTATTGTGGGGCCGGTGGGATACGTGCTTTCTTTTCTGCTGGCATGGATGCTGGCTCAGATAAGCAAGGTGCCCCGGACCATACTGGCATTATTGATCTACTCTCCTTCGCTGACTTCCGGCGTGGCCATGAGCGTGGTATGGAAAATCATATTCGCCAGCGACCAAATGGGATATGCCAATTATTTCCTGATGGAACTGGGCATCATAACGGAGCCCATGCTGTTTACGTCGGATGCTGATTTCCTGCTTCCCATCATGATTATCGTTTCCTTGTGGAGCAGCATGGGAGTGGGCTTCCTGGCAATCCTGGCCGGAATCCTGAATATCAATCCGGAATACTATGAGGCGGCCATGATTGACGGAATGCGCAACAGGTTCCAGGAGATATTTTACATTACCATTCCGCAGATGAAGCCCCAGATGATGTTCGCCGCCGTTATGGCTGTGGTGAACACGTTCTCGGTAGGCGCCATCGGCGTGCAGCTCAGCGGTTCCAATCCCACCCCGGGATATGCGGGACAGTTGATTGTGAACCATATCGAGGACTACGGGTTTCTGCGTTATGAGATGGGCTACGCATCCACGGTCTCGCTGGTACTGCTGGTATTTATCTACACAATCTCCAAAGTGGCGGGCAAGGTCTTCAAAGAAGATTAAATCAGCGGATGCCGGGTGCGAAGCGGGCATCTGCTGAACTGGAATGAAAGGGAAAAAGCATGAAGAAGATCAGGAAAATAGTGGCATTGCTTGCAAGTGTCATAATGATTCATGCAATATGGCAGCCGATGACGTTACAGGCGGGGGAAGCCTCTTACACTTCCCTGACATTTGACAAGGATGAAAATCTGGTGCGCACAGTGGACGGCTATCTGCCGAAAGCGCTTTGGGACAAAATCGGCGAGTACGGGTTGAGCAAGCCCTCGGATTTGTTCATAACGGACGAGGACATTATTTATATTGCGGATACCGGAAATAAGAGAATCCTCATATGCGACAGTGCTGGAAACTTCTTAGGGGAAGTGACGGAAGGGTTGAGCAGTCCCGCCGGCGTGTTTGTGACAGAGGAGGGGAAGCTCTATGTGGCGGATAAAGGCGCGAAGGCCGTGCTGGTCTATGAAGCGGACGGGACTTTTGAGAAGAGTTTTGAGACTCCCGCGAGCCCATTGTTCGGAAAGACGGCAAAGTATGCGCCCACAAAGGTTATCGTCAATGATGCCGGCACGGTATATGCATTGTCGGAGGGGAACGGCAACGGTATCCTGACCATTTCTGATTATGGGGATTTCTATGGTTATTTCGGTGCCAACGACACTAATGTCGCTTTTATGAACCGAATCAGAAGGCTGTTTTTTTCAGAGGAACAGATGGCCAGCCTTCAGAAGAACGTGCCCGCGGCAGCAGTGAATCTGGACATTGACTCCACCGGGCTCATCTATACCGTGACCCAGGGAGAGAACGGGAAGCAGGGGCTGAAGAAGTACAATATAGCCGGAAACAATATGTTCGACAAGGTCTATGCGGACAATATGGTGACGGATGTGGCGGTAGGAGACATTGATAATATATTCACGATCTCAAAGAACGGATTCATCTATGAATATACCAGAGATGGGAGGCTGTTGTTCTATTTTTCCGGAAAGGATGATGGCAGTAAGAGGATTGGATTGTTCGTAAATGCAGTGGCGATCGATGTGGACAGTCAGGGCAATCTGTATGTGCTGGATCAGGACAGGGGGGACATTACCGTATTTGAGACCACGGAATATGCCAGAACAGTCCACGCAGCACTGGATTTGTACCAGAACGGCCTGTACCTGGAGAGCAGGGAGCCCTGGGAGAAGGTTCTGGGCAAGAACAGCCTCTTCGATTTTGCCTACAGAGGCATTGCGGAGTCGCTGTACAAGCTGGAAGACTATGAGGGAGCCATGGAGTCGGCCAGGAAAGGCGGCGCGAAATCTACTTATTCCGATGCGTTCTGGCAGGTTCGCAATCAGTGGCTGAGACTCAATATTGTGACAGTGTTCTGGATTGTGACAGCTTTCTTGATCCTGCGGAAAATCTGGAAGAAGTACGGCGACCGCATCATAGGAATCCGCCGGGTGAAAGAAATTTTCAGGAAGCTGGGCGCCGGAAGGAATGTGAGGGAATTCAAATATCTTGGGCGGGTGCTGAAAAACCCGGCAGATGCCTTTTACGGAATCAAACAGGAAGGAAAGGTGTCCGTGTTCACCGCTACCTTGATATATCTGCTGATTTTCCTGATTTATGTGGTGAATAAATATTGCTGCGGCTTTTTGTTCAAGAGCGTAGCGGATGGGTACTATGATTTGGTTCAGGATATCGTTCTTGTGCTTGGGCTCATGCTCCTGTTCGTGATGTGCAATAACATGGTCTGCGCTATCCGGGACGGGGAAGCCACGTTCCGACAGAACTATTGCTGCTTTGCGTACTGTTTCATGCCGTACCTTTTCCTGAAGCCTGTGGCGTTCCTGTTGAGCCATGTGCTGACTTACAACGAATCGTTCCTGATTTCCATGCTGAACTTTGTGATGGCAGCGGGGAGCATCATCCTGATAACGGTCATGATACGGGAAATCCAGTGTTATACCTACAAGGAGACATTTGTCAGTATTTTTCTTACGCTGTTTACCATGCTGGTGATCGTGGCAGCAGGAATCATCATATTTGCGCTGATCAGGCAGGTGGTGGATTTCCTGGTGGCAATCTTTAAGGAGGGATATTATCGTGGCTGGTAAGAAAAGCATTCCAAAAAAAAGATTGATTGTGAAATCGGCGCTTTTGTGTGTTGCGGCAATCATCCTTGCTGTGGTCATTGTCCGAATCATAGGAGGAAAGGGCGGAGATGGAAGCCTGGCGGAAGAGGGTATGGATTCGGCGCATGAGATTCAGCCAAATGCCAAATGTGCCATGGAGAACGGCCGTTTCCGACTGGAGCTGGATGAGAAGACTATGGCGATCCGGGTGACGGACAAGGCATCCGGGAAGGAATACCTGTCCGGACAGGATTATACGGAAGGAAATGATATATGGAATGGCTTTTGTTCCTCGGGGATTTCCCTGGAATTTTATTCCGGCAATACCACTATGCCCAGCACAGTGTCCGTCAGCAATACGGAAGTGGTTAAGGAGATTGCTTATTTTCAGGACGGGTTCGATGCTGACCTGAACTTCCGGGATTATGACTTCAGGATGCAGATTCAGGTCCGCCTCACAGACGGCGGGGTCAAGGTCCGTGTCCCTGGAGGCTCTATTCAGGAGGGAAGCGATTACTTCCTGGGAGCGGTGTGGCTGTATCCCATGATGGGCTCTACCTTGCTGGGGGATGAAGAGGGATATATGGTGATTCCGGAAGGTCCCGGCGCTATCATTAACCTGAAAGATAATGAGGGCAAATATAAGAATGCCTATTCCAAGAGAATTTACGGGGAAAATATAGGGGTAGATGCCCTTGAGGCCAATAAATACGATGAGCCCGTGGTGACGGAGCCGGAGGAAATCCGGATGCCGGTATTTGGGATGGTATACAGTGAGAGAGAGGGCGGATTTTTAGGGATTGCCTCGGAAGGGGAATACAACGCTGAGCTGGTGGCTTATCCAAACGGGGTCATTACGCCTTACAACTGGATTACTATAAAGTTCCACGTCAGGGATGTCTATCAAAAACAGACAGCCAGAAGCTTCGGTTCTCCCGCCTATGAGGAGCGGGGAGATATCCGTGACCTGGGCATAGAATATCTTTTCGTGGATGGAAAGGAAGCGGACTATATTGGCCTGGCAAATTCCTATCAGGACTATCTGGTGAAAAACGGGACGCTGACTGCGCGGGAAGACAACTACGAAGTCAAATTGGACTTCTTTGGGGCGGATTCCGAGAAATGGCTTGTCTTTGACAGCATCGTGCCGATGACCACGGTGAGCGATATGGAAGACATCCTGAGGGATCTGATGCAGGAATCGGTAACGGATATCCTGCCGGTATATATCGGATGGCAGAAGGACGGCGCGACCCTGAACTACGGCAGCAGCGACGTGGGAATCGAGTCGAAGCTGGGCAGCGGGAATCAGCTTTTGAATCTTGCCAAAAAGCTGGAAGAACATGGAATCACGCTGACTTTGCAGCAGGAACTGCTGTTAGCGAACAGCTCGAAGCTGTATCATACCGCAAGGGATGTGGTAAAGGGAATCAATCAGGTCATCGTACAGAAGCCTACTTATCAGAAATTTTTTGAAGAGATGTATTATCAGACGCCTGTGCGGTCCCGGACGCTTATGGACAGACTGGAAAAGCGGTACGGCGGAATCGTAAGCGCGGTCAGCATTTCCGGAATCTCGAACACGCTGTTTTCCTATTATTCAGGGGGAAACATATATACCAGGGGGGACTGTGCCGCGCAGCATCGCAGCATTCTGGATGATCTGGGGTTTGATGAGGTGGGGATGGTTTCGCCTAACGTGTATCTGTGGGATATCATGACACAGTATTATGATATTCCGATGACGACTTCCGATTATGATTATATCGAAAGGGAGATTCCGTTTCTGCAGACTGTGCTCAGAGGATATGTCCCCTATTGGGCGCCCTATACCAATTTCCAGTCCAATGAGGATGCGTTTTTCCTGAAGCTGCTGGAATATGGCGCTTATCCAAGCTTTCTGCTGACGGAAGAATCGCCCATAGATTTAAGGAACACGAATTCCTCGTACATCTATACATCGGAGTATTCTGTGATGCGGGATAAGATTCTGGCATGGGACAGCGGACTGAAGGAGGCATTCGGGCAGATAGAGGGGGCCGGCATTCAGGCCCACCACATTCTGGATACAGGTGTAGTCAGGACGGAATATAAGAATGGAATCTGTGTCTATGTTAACTACTCGAATGAGGACTATGTGTATAAGGATATTGTAATATCGGCATTGTCATATGTTCTGGCGGAACGTGCGGAACTGGAATAAGGAGGTTTTGGGGCATGAAGAAGAGAAGACGGATGTCATTGTCTGCCAGACATAATTTGATAGGCCTGCTGTTCGTGTTGCCCTGGATCATCGGATTTTTGGTTTTCTTTGCCTATCCTTTAGTCCAGTCCATCAACTACAGCATGAACAAGGTGGTGTTCACCGCAAAAGGCCGGAACATGAATTTTGTGGGGATTGACAATTTCCGTGACATTTTTACGAAAGATGCTTATTTTGTGGAGCGGCTGCTGAACTTTGTGCTGGAGTTGGCCATGGAACTGCCTCTGATCATTGTCTTTTCCCTGATTATCGCGATTCTGTTGAATCAGAAAATCAGATGCAGAGGGCTGTTCCGTACATTGTTTTTCCTTCCGATCATCGTAGTCAGCGGACCGGTGCTGGGGATGCTGATGGATACAGGAGCCACTACCATTCCGCTGATTGAGCAGTATGGGGTCTATGACCTGATCGCCGGCGTTCTGCCGGAGTACCTGGCGGAGCCTGTGGGCACCCTGTTCGGGGAGCTTCTGCTGATACTGTGGTATTCGGGAGTCCCCACCCTGATTTTCTTTGCGGGATTGCAGAAGATCGACGGTTCTCTGTACGAGGCCTCCTATATGGACGGTGCTTCGTCATGGGTGTCCTTCTGGAAAATCGTGCTTCCCTCCATGAAAGGGATGATACTGATAGATTGTATCTATGTAACGGTCTTCCTGGCCACATCAGAGATAAATGATGTCATCATACTGATACGCAATTATATGCTGGATGTAAGCAAGGGCTTCGGTTTTGCCTCTGCAATGGCCTGGGTCTATTCGGTCTGTATCGTGCTGGTGATCCTGATTTGTTACCTGTTGTTTGGACGAAAGAGCAAGGCAAAAGTTCAGCACTCCTATATAAGCAGTGAGGAAATGGGGAGGTATAAATTTGCAAAGAGAAGAAAAAAAGCAGATTGACTGGAGGCATGTGAGGCTAAGGACAAAAATTAAGTTGTGGGGCAGGCCGGGCCACAGAGGATGGCTGTATCAGTGCTTCATCTACATCCTGCTCATATCATTGGGGTTTGTATATCTGTATCCGCTGCTGGATATGCTGGCGACAAGCTTCATGACGCTCTCCGACCTGCTGGACGCATCCGTGAAGTGGATACCCACAAAGATCACGATTCAAAATTATATTGATGCCATGGATGTGATGAAGGTAAAGGAGACTTTGGGCAGCACGATTGTGGGAGCCCTGCTTCCTGCCCTGGCACAGACATTCGTGTGCGCGCTGACGGGATATGGACTGGCAAGATACAATTTCCCGTTCAAGAAAGTGCTGCTGGCGCTGGTTCTGGTGACTTTCATCGTGCCGCCCTATGTGCTGATGGTTTCCAATTATGTCATGTTTTCGGATTACGGTATGATAGGAACCCTGAAAACGCTGGTGTATCCGGCGCTGTTGGGGCAGGGGACGAAAAGCGCGATCTTTATCCTGATCTTCATGCAGTTTTTCCAGCAGACCCCTATATCCCTGGATGAGGCGGCCAGGGTGGACGGCGCGTCGGATGCGAGGATTTTCCTGGGGGTGGCGGTGCCTTTGGCTTTCCCGGCGTTCATCATAAGCTTTATCTTTTCCTTTGTGTGGTATTGGAATGATACGTATTTTACGGGGCTGTATCTGACAGGCAACACTGCGGACGCCAAGGTGAGCACCATGCTTCTGGAATTGCAGAATTTCGATGCCATCTATAAGGACCATATCCAGCAGACAGCCGGCTGGGGCGTCGCCCAGTCAGGTGCGGCCATTGCCAATGAGGCTATTAAGATGGCTTCCACGGTGGTTACGATTCTGCCGTTGCTGATTGTCTATTTCTGCCTTCAGAAATATTTCGTTGAGGGCATTGACCGATCCGGTATCACCGGAGAGTAATTAGCCTATAAGCCTTAAATCCCGGTAAGGCTTTATGGAGCGGCAGGCAGGCCGCCGTCGCTTACTATACAAACAAAATAAGAGGAGGTTTACTATGAAAAGAAAGTTAATTGCGTCTTTATTGGTGCTTTCCATGCTGGCAATGTCGCTTGCGGGCTGTGGCAATGATAGTTCATCAGACGGAAGCTCGTCAGGTTCCGGAACAGGAAACCAGAGCAGCGGGGAGATGGATTCCGATGACGGGGCGGGCGTGGATCAGGACGCCCTGGATCAGGAAGCGGAGGCCTTAGGGCTGCCTCCTATGACGACGGAAGAAATCACCCTCACTTATGCTTGCTGGGGTCTGGGAGAGAACGGAGAGATCCAGGCAAGGGACAAACAGCTGGCGGCTTTCATGGAGGCGTATCCCAACATCAAGGTCGAGTTCGTAGAGCTTACACAGGGAGATCCGGACTGGACCAATGGACTGGTGGCTCTGGCTGCGGAGGGGAAGCTTCCCGATGTGTTCTGGACGTACAGCGTCACGAATGCGGTGGCCAATGAATGGGCGCTGGACGTGACCGAGTATTATGAGAAGGATCCGGATGCGAAAGAGGTTTATTCGGGTATGGTCGAGGCGGCCAGGCTGAACGGAAAGCTCTACTGCATGCCTACGGTAATGTTTCCCTACATGGTATTTTTGAATAAGTCATTGTTCGAGAAGTATAATGAGCCTCTTCCCTCCTATGACTGGACCATCGAGGAGTTCAAGGAAATCGCGGAGAGGATCACCCATCCGGAAGAGTTCTATTTCGGAACCTCACAGCCCAATTATACGGACTATTTTATGTGCCAGTACAATAAGGGGCAGTCTCAGAGAGGGTGGGACGGAAGCGCATATCATTTTAATCAGACATGGATAGATGCTTTGAATCTGAAATATGACTGGATAGACAATGATACTCTGGAATGGGAGTCCGCAGAGGATAAACTGAAGTGGCTTGGCGACGAGGGCGCATGGCCTCCCGGAAAGGGAAGAAGCGCGATGCATTTTGACTGGAGCTGGACGGTTTCTTTCTTTGAAGAGACCGTAAAAGCGGAGACGGGAATGGAATTCCTGTATTATCCTCAGCCTGCCGGCCCTACCGGACAGCAGATGGCGATCGTGGACTATGGCGTGATTTCCGCTGCCACAGAGCATCCCAGAGAGGCATGGGAGCTTCAGAAATGGACCTCCTGGGGCAAGGAAGCCTGCCTGAACCGTTATGAGGGATATAAGGAAGCAGGACTTACAGCGGTATCCCGTATGCCTGTTATTGATAATGAGGAAGTATGGGATGTAGTGAAGAGCTTTACGGACAGAGAAGATTTCATGGCGGTGTACGATCATTTGACGGATATCGTGCCTACCTGTGGTTCCGTGGCTCCCGGCTGGTCTGAGTTCGATACATGGTGCAATGAGAACGAGATATGGGTCCAGTTGGATAACAGGGAGATTACTCCTGCGGAAATCGCGGCTGAAATGGAACAGAAGGCAAACGAGTTCAGGGATGAGTGGCTGTCGCAGTACGCAAAGTGAAGCGGCAGAAACCAAAATATGAAATGTGTATGGAGGCTGGTTGGTTATGAAAGGGATAACAATTAATCCGAAAGGATTCCACAAGGATCAAATCAAGTTTTATGTCATACTGATACCGTTGGCTGTGTTCATGGCGCTGCCTATTGCCTACATAATCAACCATGCTTTCAAACCATTGAACGAATTGTATGCGTTCCCGCCCAAGTTTTTCGTGGACAATCCCACTTTTGACAATTTCCGGGATCTGGCCAAGATTTCTTCAGGCTCTGTGGTATCCGTCGGACGTTACATTCTGAACAGCTTTGTGGTAACGTTCCTGGTGGTGGCGCTGAATGTCGTGGTGGGCTCCATGGCGGGATTTGCGCTTTCGAAGCTGGAATTCAAGGGAAAGAAACTTTTGTTCGAAATCAATACGCTTTCCATGATGTTTGTGCCTGCGGCAGTTCTGATACCCAGATACCTGGTCATAGACAATATAGGCATCATGGATACTTATCTGGCGCATATCCTGCCGCTGGTGGCTATGCCGGTGGGGATGTTCCTGGTCAAGCAGTTCATCGACCAGGTGCCCGATGAGCTGATGGAGGCTGCGGTGGTGGACGGCGCCGGGAAATTCATGATCTACAGAAAGGTGATTCTGCCTTTGATCAAGCCTGCAATCGCCACTACATGCATTTTGTCCTTCCAGCAGGTGTGGGGCAATATCGAGACATCCAATATGTTCACATCCAGTGAGAGCATGAGGACGTTGGCCTTTTACATGAGTGCGCTGGTGAACGCCAATGCGCCCGTGGCAGGCCAGGGAGCGGCAGCAGCCGCGTCCCTGATCATGTTCCTGCCTAACATCATGCTGTTCATTATTTTACAGAGCCAGGTGATGAATACAATGGCGCATTCGGGCATCAAGTGATCGTTTATGGCAGATTTAAGGCAGGAGGATATCGAAGATGAAGAGGACAGGGCATATTTGGGGAAGCATCGCCTGCGTCCTGATGATGATTTGCCTTGGCGGATGCCAGGGCAATTCTTCTACAGGGGAAAATGATCAGGATGCTTTCGCGGCGGACGGGGAAGAAAACACGGGTAGGCCTGCGGACGGACAGGTGGATGCGGACGGAAAAGAAAGTACAGGACAGGGGGCGGAGATCGTGAGGACAGAATGGAACAATCCGATTGAAAGCATACATGAGGATGCCTGGTATGATTATGGCACAGGGGATCCTTATGTGATGCGCTATAATGGAAGGTATTATCTGTATATGAGCACCAGGGATACGCATGTGGGCGTCAAATGCTTCAGTTCCAAAGACCTGGTCTCATGGGAGTATGAAGGCATGTGTACCGAAGAGCCGGTAACAAAAGGAGCCTATGCGCCGGAGGTGGTCTATTATAACGGGAGGTTTTATATGTATTCCTCACCGGCAGGAAATGGCCACTATGTATTCAGCAGCGAAAGTCCTACAGGACCTTTTGTGAAGATTTCGGACAATCTGGGATTTTCCATAGACGGCTCTGTGTTCATTGACAATGACGGGAAATGGTATTTCTATCACGCGGATGACCAGGGAATCATCGCCCATGAGATGACTGCCCCCAACGAAATAGGCGTGGCCAGGATTCAGGTGAATGCCTATATGGATGGCTGGACAGAAGGGCCAATGGTAATCCAGCATGACGGAAAATACTATCTGACGTATACAGGGAATCATGTGTTCAGTGAGGGATACCGCATCAATTACGGCGTGGGGGACAGCCCTGTAAAATTCGTGCCGGGAGACAACAATCCCATTCTGCTCCACACGGTGGAGGATCCTGTGGGCATTGGGCACAGCTCTTCGGTAAAGGGGCCGGACTTGGACAGCTATTATATCATCTATCATACTTTGACAGGCCGTGCGGTGGAGGGAATGCCGAAGCGTGAGATGAATATTGACAGACTTGTTTTCAACGGGGACGTCATGGTGGCGCTTGGGCCTACCACTTCTATCCAGCAGGCACCGGAGCTTCCGGCGGTCTATGCCTGGTTCGAGACAGGAGGGGAATTAAGCGGTTGGGAGCATGAGAATGCGGAAGTGACGGCTCAGGGGCTTTCCATAGAGGACGGCCGGCTGCTGTCTGCAGAGCAGCTTACGGATCAGTTCACCGCGGAGTACAACGTGCGCAGTGACAGCGGGGCAGGCATGTTTGGCGGGATTTTCTGTTATCAGGACGAGGAGAATATGGGGCGCTTTGTGCTGAGTGCAGATCGGCAGACTGTGACTGTGGAGCTGACGGAAGCGGGACAGAAGACGGTTCTGGAATTTGAACTGCAGGGCAGCTTCAAAGAGCTGGTGGATTTGTCCGTACTTCAGGCGTTCCAGATGGAAAAGCTGGGAGAGAAATATGTACTGTACATGAATGACAGGCTGGTGGGTGAATTTGCCAGTGGGTTGTCAGGCGGGCGGATTGGCTATTTTGCAGAGGGCGGCGCTTTCTTTGGATTTATCGGCGGCTCTGATTATTCGGGAGGAAAGAGCATCTGCGCTTATGAGAAGCCTGTTCCGGGCATCGTACAGGGAGTCGATTACGAGAACAGTACAGACGCAGTCCGGATCATGGCGGGAGAGCGGGGCGGTGAGAGCGCCCTGTTAAAAGCAGGGGATTATGCAGAGTACAGGATTCGGGTGGCGGAGAGCCGGGAATATGATTTCACAGTCTCCTATGCCGCACAGGAAGAAGCGGAATACAGAATATTTATAGACGGAAAAGAAATTTCAGGAGAGAGCGTGAGATTGGAGCCTACAGGTACTCTGGAAGCCTATGAGACAGGATTCCTGCACGGCCTTGCTCTGGAACAGGGCAGCGGCCTTCTGCGAATCCAGGTGGAGAAAGGGGAGATGGCGCTTTCCGAGTTCTCGCTCTGCCCGGGCGCTTCGGCAAAAAGCCTGGAGGTGGCATATGACTCCATTCTGGACGACAATCTTACCTTTGACGGAAAGTGGCGCATCAAGGAAGGCGCCCTGAGCATCAGCGCGGATGCGCCTACGGGAAAGCGGCTGTACGGCAGTGTAGAGTGGAGAGATTATACGGTCGAGGTGGACATGAAGTTCACCGACAAAAGAAAGGACGGAGGGCTGCTGGTGCGGATATCCAATCCTTCTACAGGAGGCGCAGGGAACGACTCGTTTGCCGGAACCTATTTCTTCCAGGGCTATTATGTGGGGTTGCAGGAGGAGCAGCTGGTGTTGGCTAAGATGAATTACGGCATGGAAGTTTTGGAGACGGTTCCCGTGAGCGTTTCCCAGGACCAGATTTACCACCTGGGGGTGACTGCCGTGGGCAGAAAGCTTACGGTGAGCCTGGACGGACAGATCCTGCTGGAATATGAGGATAAGGACAGGCCTTATCTGAACGGCGCGGCGGGCGTGCGCTGTTATGGCTCTTCCGTTTGGTTTGACAATTTGGCGGTGACAGGGGAAGAATAGGATAAAAATGGCAGTGGCGAAACGTGATGCGCTGGGAGGGGCCGCCTAGCGGTGGCCGGTCCCGGCACCACTCCTCAGCCGGTGCCTGAGATATTTTGACAAATAATTCCCTGGGCAAGCATATCGCCGCAATCCCTTTTATAAGAGGCCTGAAATCCGGAGAGTCAGGTCTTCGTAAATGCGGACAGAGATTTCATCATCAAAAGTATACTGGTCTGTCCCTGATACGTCTTCGAAATCATAGACAGTAACGGTCCGAGTCATGGGGTTGACTATCCAATACTCTCTGACACCTGCTGTGCGGTATTTAAAAAGCTTGATGCCGTAATCCCTGTGGGAATCCGAAGGAGATGCTATTTCGATTATCCAGTCGGGGGCGCCGTTGCAGCCATATTCGTCAAGTTTGTCCCTGTCACAGACCACAGAAATGTCTGGTTCGACATAGTTCCTCTCGTCTGCGTTCAAGAATACAGCAAAGGGGGCAGGGTAGACCTTGCACAGACCCCCATGCGCATCGATGTACTGCCCGATTGCTTTTGTGAACTGTCCAACAAGTTCCTGATGAATCCGCCGCGGCGGAGCCATCATGTACATCCGGCCGTCAATCAGTTCTGCCCTCTGGCCGTCCGGCAGGGCGTAGATATCTTCAATCGTATAAGTTTTATCTTGTGCTAAGTCCATAAGTCGTTCCTCGCTTTCTTAAACCTAAAAGCTCTTTGCCCTCAGTTCCACCACCTTGCCTAATATCCTGACAGGTTTTTCCTCGATTTCTGCGTTTGTATAGAACATAGGACTGTAGGAGGGATTGATGGGGATCAGCTCTATGCCGTCCCTGTACTTCTTCAGACGCTTGCATGTCGCGTCGGTTCCGCTCACGGTGGCTATCACGATGTCCCCTGTCTCGGCGGTGTCCTGCTTCATGACGATGACGACATCGCCCTCCACCATCCGGGGCTCCATGCTCTGGCCATGAATCTGCAATCCGAAGAATTCGCCTTTGCAGGCCATTTCTTCGGTAATCTCTTCCGTGTCGATGATTTCCTCCACGGCCTCGATGGGGGCGCCGGCAGCTACACGGCCCAGGACGTTGATGGCGACGCCTTTTTTCTTGACCGGAAGCTCGTCGTCCCATCCTACCAACTCTCGGGATGTTGTTCCGAGAGCTTTCGCAAAAAGCTCTATTTTAGATTGCTGTAGGTCTACTTGCCCTTTTTCGATTTTGGTGATAGAAGAACGGTCAGTATATCCTGTTAATTTTGCAAGGGCATCCTGGGAAAGCCCTTTTTCTTCGCGCAGCCTTTTTATATTTTGGTAGAGTTTTAACATTTTATCCCGCCTTTCTCTTTGCACTATAATAGCACGAACGTGAAGAAAAATCAACAGATTTGATAAAATAGTTGACATAAATTCACAATGGTGATATAGTGAATTTAAATCAGCAACGGAGATGATACACTCATTATAGGTTTGTGAAATCTGATTGTATCCTCCGGGATATATCTAAAGCCGTTCGGTGTTGGTAGCACCGGGCGGCTTTATGATTAAAAGAGATATTTTTAAAGTCAGGTAAGTGGTCATGTCTTTATGTACGGCATCATTCTTTTACTTAGAATTCCAGTAGGCTTCAAAATTTACCTTCTTATACAAAGTGTCTAAATTTTCTTCGTTTAATGAATCATATAATTTTTTAAACCCGAGCTTTTCATAAACTTTTGAAAACATACCTTCTCGGCATTCCAAGACAATTAGGTTTCCGCCAACAATCATTGAGGCCAGGCTGATAGCGCTATAACATTCATTCAGAATAGTATTTCCTGATAATTGCTGAGCTGAATAACAATCGCTTCTTCCTAATTGGCCGATAAGATAAGCAGGTACGGATTTTAGTTTATCTCTGCCGGGATATGATCCTAACATTTTTCGCCGTTTTTTTGCAGAAATCTCTGATATATCCACGGATTTTTGGGCAATTGTAAAGTATCCTGCAATTACGAAATTATTATTTTTTAATTCTGCGGAATCCAAAATGAGATAAGTCTTTCCTAAATTTGTATTTTCATATAAGATTGCTTTTTCCTGCAAAAAGTTCTCTAAATCAGCTTCGCGTTGACAAGAGAACTTTTTGAATGCATTATTCAGTTTATCCCGATTGTACTCTTTGCTTAAAAGTTCTCCTAAAGGTATAACTTTGTATATTATTTCAGTCATTCAGTGCAGCCAGAATATTTTTTTTCAATTCATTATCTTGTGATAAACGCACAAGATTAGATTTGAAATCAGGCTGCAGCGTAGGCGTTACTTTTTTGGACATTTCTGCCACAAATTCATCTGCTTTTTTCTTATCAACGTAAAATTGCTTGGTAAATGTCGATGTCGCCATATTGCCACCTCCTTCTTGAAAAAGAGAAACAATCAGAAAACCTAAATACATCTTCACTATAGCATTATTTTAGCACAAAAACAAGGGACAAATGTTCTTTTTCGTAAATATTTTATGCAAATGGGCATGTATTTATTCTGTTTTCAAAAAGACTCGGAACGGGTGTGTAGCCGCCCTATCGGCTGCCTGGGCAAGCATATCATATTGTCATGGTGCGGGAGCAGCGATGTCGCAATCCCTTTTATAAGAGGCTTGAAATCCGGAGAGTCAGGTCTTCGTAAATGCGGACAGAGATTTCATCATCAAAAGTATACTGGTCTGTCCCTGATACGTCTTCGAAATCATAGACAGTAACGGTCCGAGTCATGGGGTTGACTATCCAATACTCTCTGACACCTGCTGTGCGGTATTTAAAAAGCTTGATGCCGTAATCCCTGTGGGAATCCGAAGGAGATGCTATTTCGATTATCCAGTCGGGGGCGCCGTTGCAGCCATATTCGTCAAGTTTGTCCCTGTCACAGACCACAGAAATGTCTGGTTCGACATAGTTCCTCTCGTCTGCGTTCAAGAATACAGCAAAGGGGGCAGGGTAGACCTTGCACAGACCCCCATGCGCATCGATGTACTGCCCGATTGCTTTTGTGAACTGTCCAACAAGTTCCTGATGAATCCGCCGCGGCGGAGCCATCATGTACATCCGGCCGTCAATCAGTTCTGCCCTCTGGCCGTCCGGCAGGGCGTAGATATCTTCAATCGTATAAGTTTTATCTTGTGCTAAGTCCATAAGTCGTTCCTCGCTTTCTTAAACCTAAAAGCTCTTTGCCCTCAGTTCCACCACCTTGCCTAATATCCTGACAGGTTTTTCCTCGATTTCTGCGTTTGTATAGAACATAGGACTGTAGGAGGGATTGATGGGGATCAGCTCTATGCCGTCCCTGTACTTCTTCAGACGCTTGCATGTCGCGTCGGTTCCGCTCACGGTGGCTATCACGATGTCCCCTGTCTCGGCGGTGTCCTGCTTCATGACGATGACGACATCGCCCTCCACCATCCGGGGCTCCATGCTCTGGCCATGAATCTGCAATCCGAAGAATTCGCCTTTGCAGGCCATTTCTTCGGTAATCTCTTCCGTGTCGATGATTTCCTCCACGGCCTCGATGGGGGCGCCGGCAGCTACACGGCCCAGGACGTTGATGGCGACGCCTTTTTTCTTGACCGGAAGCTCGTCGTCCCATCCTACCAACTCTCGGGATGTTGTTCCGAGAGCTTTCGCAAAAAGCTCTATTTTAGATTGCTGTAGGTCTACTTGCCCTTTTTCGATTTTGGTGATAGAAGAACGGTCAGTATATCCTGTTAATTTTGCAAGGGCATCCTGGGAAAGCCCTTTTTCTTCGCGCAGCCTTTTTATATTTTGGTAGAGTTTTAACATTTTATCCCGCCTTTCTCTTTGCACTATAATAGCACGGGCGTGAAGAAAAATCAACAGATTTGATAAAAATAGTTGACATAAATTCACGATGGTGATATAGTGAGTTTAAATCAGCAAAGTGTGTGAGCCCAATAATAGTAGTGGAGACATTTGCTCAGGCCAAGCTTAAGGAATGCAAGTGCTGAGGAAAAGGAATGCTAAGGGATTTAAGAAAGGAAGCGGACGGAGTGAAAGCTATCATATTAGACATGTATGGTGTAATAGTGAAACAGACAGGAGATGATTTTGTTCCATATGTCCAGAAATCTTTTCCTGACCTTAAGCCGGAAGAAATTTACATACCATGGAATAAAGCCGATATGGGCGAGGGGACTTCTTTGGATATGTGGGCAGCGCTGGGGTTTCAAGCTGATTTGGAAGAAATCGAAAAGAATTATTTAGATACAATAGAATTAAGGGATGGTTTTTTTGACTTTATAATAGCTGCCAGAAAAAATACAAGTTAGCCATCATATCAAATGATTCCAGTAGATGGAGTAAGTACCTGCGTGAAAAATTTAATATAAACCAATATTTTGATGCAATCAGTATCAGCGGAGACCTGAAAATTCGGAAACCGGATGAGCGTATTTTCCGGCTTACCATTGAGAAACTGGCAGTTGAAGCAGCAGAATGCTTGTACATAGACGACAGGAGGGGATATTTGGGGGCAGCTAAGAAAGTGGGAATGAATACGGTTCTGTTTAATAGCAGAAATGTGCCATATGAAGGGGAGTCAGTTGATGATTTTGAGGAACTTATGAATAGGGTGTTATGATATTGCCGGATTTATGATGAGGAATTGGAAGAGGTTAGGTGGCGGGTAAGCAAGGAATTGTCTACAAATAACTGATGCGAGTTTATAGCTGTTTTCGTTGTATTTCTGAGCTTTCACCTAAACAAGTTGCATCAGTTATTTTCCGACAGTTCCTAAGGTTATCCGGATGGTACGAACTTACGAGGAGATACTGATGAAATATAAAGCTGTTATCTTTGATTTATTTGAAACCTTAATCACTGAATGGGGACATAAAAAGTATACGAAAAATGAAATGTGTTCTGATTTGGGCATTGAAAGAGCGAAATTTGATGTATATTGGGATGAGAAAGAAAAAGAAAGATATTCAGGCGAAATAAGCTTTACAGATTCTGTTCTGTTCGTATGTGAAAAATGCGGCAAGAAGATTGATGATTCCATCCTGTCCGGAATCATGGATAAAAGGATGAAAACGAAATCGCTATGTTTTGAATACGTAGACCCGAATGTATATTTATTGTTGGAGCGTCTCAAAACGATAGGGCTGCGGTTAGCCATTATAAGCAATTGCTCTTCTGAAGAAGTACAAGTCATCAAACAAAGCAAGATATATGAATATTTTGACAAGATAATACTGTCCTATGAAGTAAAAATGCAGAAGCCGGATATTCGTATCTATAAAGAAGGTTCCGGTTTATTGGGAGTTGCTGCAAAAGAATGTATTTTTGTAGGGGATGGCGGCAGCAATGAGCTTGAAGGCGCTAAAGCGGCCGGAATGAAGGCGATTCAGGCGAAATGGTATACCAATCAGCTTCCGCATAAGCGTGACAGCATAGATGGTTTTTTGACAGCGGAAGAACCTCTTGCTATTTTGCGGTTCCTGGAAATGTGACTGGCTTTAAAGCAGGTTCAGGCGGCATCCTATCGTTTTATTTGACGGGGAGGACGGATTATATTATAATGAGAAGAAATCCAGGGATAGATATGGTGGAAACTGGCTGAAAACGGACAGTAGAAACACCTGATTTCGAGAGTCTGTCCGACATAAGAAGGAGGAAGAAAGATGGCAGCGACAAAGTATGCAGGGACACAGACAGAGAAGAATCTGGAGGCAGCGTTTGCGGGGGAATCACAGGCGAGGAATAAGTACACCTATTTTGCGTCTGTGGCCAAAAAGGAAGGTTACGAGCAGATTGCAGGCCTGTTCCTGAAGACGGCGGACAACGAGAAGGAACACGCGAAAATGTGGTTCAAGGAGCTCAGCGGAATCGGTGATACGAAAGCGAATCTGGCAGCCGCGGCGGACGGTGAGAACCATGAGTGGACGGATATGTACGAGGAGTTTGCCAGGACGGCAGAGGCAGAGGGATTCCCTGAGCTGGCGGCGAAGTTCCGGCTTGTAGGCGCCATCGAAAAGCATCATGAGGAGAGGTACCGCGCTTTGCTGAAGAACCTGGAGGCAGCCGCCGTATTTGAAAAGAGCGAAGTGAAAGTATGGGAATGCCGCAACTGCGGGCATATCGTCGTTGGCACAAAGGCACCGGAAATCTGCCCCACCTGCAACCATCCCCAGAGCTATTTTGAAGTAAGCGCGGAGAACTACTGATTGCCGAGGCGATTGAAGCGTGGGAGCTCATATTGAGCACGCTGGCATCCGATTTTCATGATAGCGACAGTGAGTCTGTGGAATGGGTTCACAGGGAGATACGTAAATTACAGGAGATGTAGGGAAAGGGACCATATCTTTCTGACCAGAGGGGCATTGTGGCAGCAGCGGAGGGGATATCTTTGGATATTCCCTCTTTGCGCTGGCAGCGGGAGTTGAGGTTTCCGGATATATCGCTGCTTCGACCAGGTGATATTATCTTATGAGACGGGACTGCAGAAACCGGATATCTGCATTTATGAAAAGGCCGCCGACTTGCTGGGCGTCGCTTCAAGGGAGTGCGTCTTTGTGGGAGATGGGGGGCAGCAATGAGCTGGAAGGCGCCAGGATGGCCGGAATGATGGCCATTCAGGCAAAATGGTATACCAACCGGCATCCCCAAAAACGTGACAGCAAGGCCGGTTTCCTGACAGCGGAGGTGCCCCTTGATATTTTGCGGTTTTTTGGGTGAACTGGACGGAAAAGCGCGTCGGTTCGGATTCGGATTGGCTTTTCTTTTTTTCGAAAAAAGAATGAGGTAGGAAAGAGACTCCAGAGCATATATGATACTAAGGAAGTGTCTACAAATAACTGATACGAGTTTAAAGCTGTTTTCCTTGTATTTCCGGGCTTTTCTCTAAAGAAGTTGTATCAGTAATTCCTAAATGAATATCTATAGACCAGAGGAGTCAGGAAAAGATGAAGTTCATCAATGTAACAGACAAAAATTTCGAGGACATATTTGAGGTTTCCGCTAAATATGAGCAATGGGAATATGTGAAGCATCACATATTTGATATGGTGAATAATTATGTCGCTGTCGTGAATGAAGCATATCTTCCGATACCGTTCCTGGTATATGAAGACGGTAATGTAGTGGGATATGTCCAGGTAAACCGCAATGGGGAAAGATATGAGATATGCAAGCTGATTGTGCATGAACCGGAGCAGAACAAAGGATACGGGACGAAGATTCTGTCAGAGGTGATGAAGTGGCTTTCTATCCGGTTTGGCCAGGGAACGGTAACCGCGGCTTATAAGGCATCCAATCTGGCAGCGGATAGATTGTTCTCAAATGCCGGCTTTGACAGGGAGACGACCGAAGGGGAAGTGGCGGCGTCCAGGAAACTGCCTTGCTGTGAGACGGCGCTGCCGGAGAGCGAATTTGAAGAGATACCATATGCTGCCATCGATGAATTCGCTGGGAAGATAAAGGAAGCAAGAAAATATCCTGAAAATATCATTGGCGATGAAGGTGGAATCCATTTTGAGAAGCTAAGCATGGAACATGCCGGGAAGATAATCGCAATGCAGCTGCTGGAAAGCCAGGAGGATTATGTGATGCCTTTTGTGGATTCCCTGGCGGAATCGTTCAGTGATTTATTTGAAGATGAAATCACGGTGACTTATGCCTTGTGCTATGGCGGGAATCCGGTTGGATTGGTGGAGATACGGTATGTAAAAGGGGAAGTGTATCCCGGTTTAGAAGAGAAGATGGTATATGAGCTGTTCCGGATATTAGTGGATAAGGCGCATCAGAAAAAGGGATATGGCACCCGGGCGATCGGGCTGTTTCTGGATTACGTGAGAAGGAAGCCATTAGGGGACGCGGCGGCTGTGGTGGTCTCCGTGGTGGAAGGGAACGAAGTGGCGTTGAAGTTGTATGAACGATTTGGATTCAAAGTCATCGGCAGAGATAAATATGGGCATATCGTTTTGGGACAGGAGCTGTGGGGAGATTGATTTTTAGGAAAAGGGGAGCGATTTTTAACTAAGGCTGCGCTGGGTTTTATTTTTGCAAAAGTGCAAAAAGGGGATTGTGTTAATTTTTTATCAGAGGTATAATAAAAGGGTATCAGGAATCTGGGATTTGTACGGACAAATAAAAAAGGAGATTAGGTATCATGAGCAGATTTACGTTACCAAGAGACATTTTCCACGGAAAAGGTTGCCTGAAAGAATTGAAAAATCTGAAAGGAAAGAAGGCCATCTTAGTGGTCGGCGGCGGTTCCATGAAGCGCCAGGGTTTTTTAGACAGGGCAGTGGGCTATCTGAAGGAAGCCGGAATGGAAGTAGAAGTTTTTGAAGGCGTTGAGCCGGATCCTTCCGTTGAGACAGTTATGAAGGGGGCAGAAGCGATGCGCGCTTTTGAGCCTGACTGGATCGTGTCCATGGGCGGCGGTTCCCCGATTGACGCGGCAAAGGCCATGTGGGCGTTCTATGAGTATCCGGAAACTACATTTGAAGATCTGTGCATCCCCTTCAACTTCCCCGAGCTGAGACAGAAGGCGAAATTCGCGGCGATCCCTTCCACCTCAGGAACGGCGACGGAAGTGACCGCATTTTCCGTTATCACTAACTATCAGACCGGCGTGAAATATCCTCTGGCAGATTTCAACATCACACCCGATGTTGCAATCGTAGATCCGGATCTGGTAGCGGGACTTCCCGCGAAGCAGGTGGCGTATACTGGTATGGACGCGCTGACCCATGCGATCGAGGCATATGTTTCCACACTGAACTGCCCGTTTACCGATCCGCTGGCTCTACAGGCAATCGAGATGGTATTTGATTACCTTCCGGCATCCTACCGTGGAAATATGGAAGCGAGGGAGCAGATGCACTATGCACAGTGCCTTGCGGGAATGGCCTTCTCCAACGCGCTGCTCGGCATCGTTCACTCCATGGCGCACAAGACCGGGGCGGCCTTCTCCACCGGACATATCACCCATGGCTGTGCGAATGCGATGTATCTGCCCTATGTCATCAAATACAATGCAAAAGACCTTGTCGCTGCAAAGCGTTATGCAGAAATCGCGCGTAGGATGGGACTTGCAGGGACTTCCGAGAAAGCGCTGATTAACAGCCTTTGCGAGAAAATCGACGACTTTAACGTACAGCTTTCCATTCCGAAGACCTTAAAGGAATTCGGCATCATCGAAGAGGAATTCAAGGAGAAGATCGCAAGGATTTCCGAACTTGCGGTAGGCGATGCCTGCACGGGCTCCAATCCCCGTCCTATCGACCCTGCTACCATGGAAAAGCTGTTCACCTGCATTTATTATGGAACAGAGGTAGATTTCTAAGTTACATAGGATGGATCATCGAAGCGGAGATTTTTGACGAATCCGTATCTAAAAGCAGGGTTTCCCGATTTTGGGCGGCCCTGTTTTTGGCTGAGGTTACCCATAAGAGGGAGAGCACGAAATCCCGATGCTTCGAGTATGTCGACTCGGAGGCGTTATTAGGTGCTGGAGCATTTCAAAGCGATGGGGATGGGGTGGCCATTGTCAGCAACTGCTCTTCGGAAGAAGTGAAAGCAATCAGACCAAGCCGGATCTATTGCTGCTTCGACCAGGTGAGATTATCATATGAGACGTGACTGCAGAAACCGGATATCCGCATTTATGAAAAGGTCGCCAATCTGCTGGGAGTCGCTTCAAGCGAATGTATCTTTGTGGGAGATGGTGGCAGCAAGGCCGGCTTCCTGGTAGCGGAAGCGCCCCTTGCTATTTTGCGGGCCCATGTGTGAACTGGATAGGAAGCGATTTTTCTTGAATTTGGGTAATGGTAGGTTGTTTTTTTAAACATAAGGAGTATAATATTGCTTATAGGAAGCTGTGTTTGCCTCCGTAAAGATAATTATGGGAAAGGCAGGTGAGTTAAATATGTGTAAATTAGTGGCAATAGACAACGGCAACGGCATGAAAATCGAGGTTGCAGATATAAAGGCGGAAATTATAAAAAGTATAATATCATTGGCACGTATCTGCGACAAAATCGATTATATCTATGTATTTGGCTCAACTGTGGAGGAAAGGTGTACAGACAGGTCGGATATTGATATAGCGATTATCAGCAATGTAACTAGGTCAAAGCTGTTTCAAAACAAATCATACAATGAGTTCACAAAAAGGCTGTATAACATAGATTTGAATCAGGATTATGATATTTTACAGTTCAACTCTATGGATGAAATCAAAAATAGCAAGGATTTTGTATGCAGAGATATTATTTGCAAGGGAAAACTGTTGTATGAAAGAAAAGGGGCATAGAATTTGTACAAGGATTATTTGTCAAAGGCGTTAAGTAACATAATCATGTCAAAACAAGCGTTAAATGCATTTTTGGTTACAAAAAATAAAGACATGAAAAATGGTGCGTCATATCATGCTCAACAGGCATTAGAGTTCATTATTAAATACGAAATTTATAATAATGTCAATTGAACAAAATCGCTGCGCGATGGCCTGCCAAGGTTACGCATAGCGATTTTTCTTTTTCATAAAAAAGCAGTAGTAAATGAGCCCTGAATAAGGTATTGTTAATTCACCACAAACCAACAAACCTTATACGTATAGGAATCATCACTACTGCTATGGACAAAATCATACCATGTATCCGCTCAGCAGGCAAGCGGTTTTATATTGCCCGTGCACCTCCATAGACGGCTGGACCGTATCAGCCACTAAAATCATAACATTATGGAGGGCGTTTTCATGAACGAAAAATATCTTCTCAGGCTGCAGGAAGACCTGCGGCTCAAAAACTTTACCCAGAACACATGTGATGACTATTACCGCTTTACAAAACGGTTCCTGGAATTCACTGGAAAAGAAGCCATGTCCATCACCTACGCCGACATACGGAGGTTCATTTTCCACATGAAGGATAATGAATCAAAAAAGGCTTCCACCATCAACGTCTATACAGCGGCGATCCGGTTCTTTTTTGAATACACCCTGGGCTATGTATGGGATCCGAAAAAGATACCAAAGATGAAGCGCGACCGCCAGCTTCCCGTGATCCTTACGCGGGAACAGGTCGGCCTGCTGATCGATTCCATGGATAACTACAAACACAAGGCGATCACCTCCACCATGTATTCTTCAGGGCTGAGGGTGAGCGAGGTCTGCCGTCTGCGCTATGAGGATATCCGCAGGTCACAGAGGATGATCCATGTGCCGCTGTCGAAGAACAGGCAGGACCGGTATACCATACTCAGCGACCGCAACCTGGAGATCCTCACGGAGTACTGGTACCGCTACAACCGGCCAAGGGGATGGCTGTTCCCCAGCACCGTAAGGGATGAGCCCCTGACAACGGCAGCCGTCGAAACGTTCATCAAGGACCATGCCCGTGCGCTGGGGCTGCCGGAAGGGGTGACACCACATACGATGCGCCACTGTTTCGCCTGCCATGCCCTGGAGGACGGTATCAGCCACACATTCATCCAGCAGCTTTTAGGGCACCGCAGCCCGAATTCCACCGATGTGTACCTGCAGATGACATCAAAGGCCCTCATGGGGATCAGGAGTCCATTCGACACGTTTGAAAAAATGGGGATGGAGGCCCGCGGTGATGGCAGATAAACCGACAATCCAGGATGTCCTGTGGCAGTTCTACCCCAGATACTTAGAAAAATATACTCCCAATGCCAGACAGGCAAAGTCTGCAGTCCACATCCTCAACTGCAAGACAGGGGCATACGGGGTGAACGTCTCCAGATGCGGCCAGTGCGGCCATATCCAGATACATAACAATTCCTGCCGTGACAGATCCTGCCCGATGTGCCAGGCACTGTCCAATGAACTGTGGGTCGATGCGCAGAATGAGCATGTGCTGGATATCGATTATTATCATATGGTATTCACCTGCCCAAGCGAACTGAACGCCCTGATCTACTGTAACCAGGAAGAACTGTATTCCCTGTTCTTCCATGCCGTGTCGGAAACTATCATGGAACTTTCCAAGGATCCGGCACATATGGGCGGCACCCCCGGCTTCATCAGCATCATGCACACATGGGGTTCAAACCTGTCCTACCATCCCCATATCCATGTTCTCTGCACAGGCGGTGGGCTTGATGCGGACCGGAACTGGCATCAGAAAAAGGGTGGCTTCTTCCTGCCCGGAAAGGCGATGGCCGCACTCTTTAAGGGCAAGTTCCTGTCCGGGCTGAAGGCGCTGCATGAGGCGGGAAACCTAAGCTATGAGGGGGAGGCGGCCAGGTACCGCAACCAGTATAAATACCAGGAACTGCTGGATGCCTGTTATGGAAAAAACTGGGTCACGGATATCAGGGAGTCTTTTGCCGGAGCGGAGACCGTGATGCATTACCTCGGACGTTACACGCACCGAATAGCAATCGGCAACAGCCGCATCCTCTGCATGGGCGAAGACACCGTGACCATAAAGGTGAAGGATTACAGAAGCGGCGGCCAGTGGAAGGAGCTGACCCTGGATGGTGTCGAGTTCGTCCGCCGCTTTCTGATGCATGTTCCTCCGAAGGGTTTTGTCAGGATACGGCATTATGGAATCTTAAGCAACCAGAACAAGCGGAAGCTGATCCCCATATGCAGGAACCTGATCGGCTGCCGTGAGTTCCTGAGACGGTTCAGGAAAGACGACAAGGCGCAGGCAATCAGGATACTGTACAAGAAGGATGTCACTGTATGCCCGTGCTGTGGCGGGTCCATGTCCTATGAAGTGTGCACTGGGCGGGCGCCCAAAAGGAGCAGCGCCTGACCCTGGAACAACCGGATATAAGACATAAAATCTGGGGGTAAGGGGGGAGTATGCCCTAAGCTGGGAAAATTCTTCAAAAATAAGACCTGAAAATATCCGGAACAGCAGTCAGCCGATGGAAGCAGGGGACATTGAATCCCCATACCGGACGCGACTTTGTTCAATTCGGAAAAACCGAAAGTGTGCTGAATAAGGGGGCAGAAAAGATTGCCCCCTTATTCAACCCACCTCCGGTTCTTTCCTTAGAAATTATAACAAGGGCAGTGATAAGTTTCCGCAGATTATAACACATGATTTGGACAGGCTTATCAAGACATACTGTATACCAAATGGAATCTATGTACCAAAGAAAATTGTGAAAAATGCAAAAATGTATACCACATGGGAGGCGGAAAGCCGATATAGTCTTCATTATTCTGTGCGCCTTGATTCCATTTGTGCAGCGTTGAACGAAGCGCAACAATGGTTGATACAAATCAAACCTGTTTATAAGGCAAAGATTGCTGATGTGAATAGGAAACTGAAGTTGTAGAACTTAATCTGATGTGGGAGATGGGACTTCGGCCAGATGGGGCGATTGCTTTATCTGGCCTTTTCATTTTTCCTGATGAAAGCACTGAAACAGGATAAGTTCTGCGACAGGTACGAACCGACAAAAATCTCATGGGAATCTTATTGTAAACAGCCGGGGCTTTATGTATAATTGACATATACTATTGAAAGAAAGGGACACCATAGTTGGGGAGAAAGGCGGCACAGATATGAATATGGCAGTCAGTTTTAGCGGAAGGAAAGATGGGAACTGCGATAGGATTGCAAGGTACATTTCCGCAGAAGACGATTTGGTATTTTTCATGAGAGAGATTTCGACCCGGCCCTGCGCCGACTGCAACTATGAGTGCATGTGGGGGCGATGCAGATACCGCGGCGACGGAATATACTCATTTTTCGATAAGCTTTCCACGGTAGACAGGATATTTTATATTGTCCCCATGTACTGCGGCAACCCCTCTGCGCTGTACTTCATCCTGAATGAGCGCTGCCAGGACTATTTTCTACACAATGAGAGCCAGTATGAGGAGATAGTGGAAAAACTCTATATCATTGGAGTGTACGGGAGCTCGGAGGATTCGCCCGACTTTTTGGATTTCTTTGCCCGACAATATGACTTCCGAAATCCCGGGAAACACATACTGGGCCTGGAACGGCACAGGTATCATCAAAAGATGGGGGATTTCCTGTTAGAGGAAGAGGAGGTAAGGGCGAGACTGGATGCGTTCACAGGCAGAATTCCGCATTGCGACCACTGTGTTGATGATCGGTAGGAAGGTTTTGGAAAGGAGAAAGCAGAAAAGTAAAAATATGTCAAAAACGGAAGTATTACATGAATTATATCATCTGTGCAATGAAATTAACTTTCATGATTCTCATGAGATTATTTCCAGCGCGGAATCGGAAGAAGAAGCCGACTTTTTCAGGACAGTTACAGATTTTGTTTTACAGCAGAAACAAAAAAGAGTGATTGCGGAAAAGAGGTTTTAGAACACAGAAAAAGGAGACGAAAATGGATACCAGGCGAAACAGAGCGGTAAAAAAGTGGGGACTGAACCACTGCGAAGAGATTTACCGGCACACCACAAAGGCAGTCTTCTCAGCGGGGTCAGAGCAGTTCGGCCCTGTCATCCTGAAAATCGATGAGAATACGTCACAGCTGAAATCCGAGTACCGGATGCTGGCGGGGCTGTGCGGCAGTCATAGTTGTAAGGTGTATGATTACGACGAAAGCGCCGGACTCCTTCTGGAGGAACGCATTTTCCCGGGGATAGTGCTGCGGAGAGAACCGTCCCTGGAAAAGCGTGTTCGCATCTTTGCCCAGGTGTTCCGGGAGATACACAGGCCAGCGGAGGAGGGGGAGACATACCTGGACTGGCTGGAGCGAATCTGCGAATACTGCGTGCAGAACCATGTGGCGGAGGATGTGGCGGATATGGCATCCCAGGCGCGGGGATTCTGCGGGGAGATGTTCGGGAAATATCCGGACAGGATGCTCCTCCACGGCGATCTGCATCATGACAATCTGCTGCTGCGAACCGACGGAAGCTATGCCATGATAGACCCCAAAGGAGTCATAGGCCCGGCCGTCCTGGACGTGCCCAGATTCCTGTTGAATGAGCTGGACACAGATCATGCCAGCCCCGACAGGGAGCACATCCAGGAGGCCATTGGGCTGCTTGCCGGGCACACAGGCTATCCGGAGGCGGACATCCGGAAACTTTTTTACATGGAAACGGTTCTGGAAAATGTCTGGCGCATGGAAGACGGCGGCGAGATGAACCTGCAGGAGATAGAAATAGCGAGGAGTTTTCTATGATGCTGATTTCCAAAACTTTCGGAGAATGGCAGAGAATGCGATACAGGCATGGAGAGCGGAGGGAAAGAATGACATTTGAACGTCTGAATCAGAATAATGTAGAAGAGTATATTGCATATCTGAAGGCTGCGATGGAGGAAGAGCCTGAAAAGATGACGGCTGAAAGAGTCGATGAACAGGGGATAAGGAACAGGGTCTCGGATTCTTTCTTCGCCAGAACGACATCTGTTTTGGCGAAAGAAGATGGGAAAGTAGTCGGAAGGATAGAATATCATTTCTATGGCTGTATACAGGACGGCTACAGGATGGCCTATGTGGACTGGGTCTATGTGCTGAAGGCTTACAGACATAGGGGGATTGCGCAGATGCTCTTTGCGGAGCTTGAAAAAGACTGCGAGCGAAATAACATAGACCAGTATTATCTGATTCGGGCAACAAACGAAGAAGCGGACAGGTTTTATGGAAATTTTGAGAGGGCTGAACTGCAGGATGCCCCTATTTTGCGGAAATATCTGAAGACACAGGAAGGGTAGGCGGAAAGTTCCGGCATACAGAAGCCAGCCTTATTTATTCGGGAGTGTAGGACGATATAATGGATAGAGAGCAATCCCTGGATAGAGAGCAGTCCATGGATAGGGAGCAGTCCATGGATAGGGAGCAGTCCATGGATAGGGAGCAGTCCATGGATGGAGAGCAATCCATGGATAGAGAGCAGCCTTGGATAGAGAGCAATCCCTGGATAGGGAGCAGTCCATGGATATGGGGCAATCCATGGATAAATAGTAATTCATGGATATAGGGAAATCCGTGAATGAACGAAAAATTACGGGTAAATAGTAATTTGTGGACGGGAAAACAATGATGCGGTGACGTAGTGATATCGTCTGGAAAGGCAGGGGGATAGTTATGAAGATAGGAGAAGCTCAGAGCATCTACAGAGAACAAGTGCAAAGGTACCGAAAGGAAAAAGCGGACGTATCAAAGCAGCTTCAGAATCTCCGCAAGCGGATGGAAGCCACGCCGGAGGGCGCGGAGCGGTATGGATCGGAAGCCGCCACGCTGGAACTGACCCTGGAAGCGCTGGACGAGAAACAGGAGGAATACCAGGACTATCTCGACCAACTGGCAGACCAGTACTGCGCCTACTGGAACGCCACAGTGGCGGATCAACAGGCAGACGCGGCTGAGGAGTATGCGGTGGACATGGCCAAAATCATGGAAGTGGCCCGCCGCATCATGCGCGGTGCCATCGTCCCCGCATCGGATGAGAAGAAATTGATGGAATACAGTGAAGAAATATACCAGACAGCGAAGAGCGTAGGTGCCATGGTGCGCAGGCAGAAGAAGGAGAAATACGATTCCCTCTGGGGTGACGAGGAGAAGAAGGTATACGATGATCCCCGGAAGGCAGCGGAAAACGGGGAAGTGATGGGGGAAGGCCCCCAACTGACGGACCCGGCTGCAGTTACGGCTGCGGTTTCCGGAGAATGAGCAATGAGGCCTGGAGACTGTGTTTTGGCCGGAAGGGAAGCCGGAGATGTTACATTTGGCTGTATGTGACGATGACATGAGAACCCTGGAGTATCTGGCAGGGGAAGCCGGGAACTGGGCGGAAGCGGAAGGAAGGGCCTGCAGTGTGGAAAGGTATGCTTCTGCGGATGCCTTTTTGTTTGCGTGGGAAGAACGGAAGGATACGGATATTCTGCTCCTGGACATTGAGATGCCGGGGACGGATGGCATGGAGCTGGCGAGACGGCTGCGGCAGCTGGGCAATCCTGTGAACATTATCTTTGTGACGGGAAATCCGGACTTCGCGTTGGAGGGCTATGACCTGGAGGCGGTGTCTTATCTGGTGAAGCCGGTGAAAAAAGACCGTCTGTGGGCGGCGCTTGGCAGGGCCGGGAAGCGGGGCAGGGACAGGGCGG
>OFHM01000448.1_pt1 | contig 35785 bp, 41 predicted proteins | sample 1521311 | NCBI WGS metagenome assembly OFHM01 (sample SAMEA3504083, study PRJEB24116) | mouse gut metagenome | biome: mouse gut; feature: mouse-associated habitat; material: faeces | place: Denmark | collected 2011 | reverse complement strand
CCACATCCTCTGCGCTGACTAGGGCGAAAGCGTAAAAGCGCACATTTCGTTTGGCGGTGATCTCGTTGTTCAGCTGGCGCACCGAACCGCTGCACAAATTCCTGGGATTTTTGTATTTGGCATCGGCGTCCCCGATCTCTTCATTAATTTTATAAAAATCCTCTACTGGATTTCTACCCTCGGTTCCTGCCACATCCAAAACATGCAAAAGCAAACGCGTTCTTTCCACATGTCTCAAAAATTGCGTTCCCAAACCAATCCCTTCGCTTGCTCCCTCAATAATTCCTGGAATATCCGCTATCACAAAACTGTCTCCATATTCTGTTTTCACAACGCCAAGATTTGGGTCAATCGTAGTAAAATGATAATCCGCAATTTTAGGTTGAGCTGCGGTTACTTTGGAAAGAATCGTCGATTTTCCAACATTCGGAAAGCCTACTAAACCTACATCCGCCAAAGATTTCAATTCCAAAATAATTTCCTTTTCTTTCCCTTTTTCACCATCTATCGAAAAATTAGGAGCTTGTCTGGTAGAAGTGGCAAAATGGGTATTTCCTTTTCCGCCTCGTCCGCCTTTTAATACCAATTCCTTTTGCCCTTTTTCCGATAAATCAACAATCACTTTTCCCGTTTTAAAATCCTTCACAACCGTTCCAATTGGCACTTTAATATAGCAATCCTCACCATTTTTTCCATAGCAATTACTACCTCTTCCATTTTCACCGTTTTGCGCTTTATATTTCTTGTTGAAACGAAAATCAATCAACGTATTACTATCTGGGTCAACCACAAAATAGACATCACCGCCTTTTCCGCCATCTCCGCCATCTGGTCCACCAGCAGCAACATATTTTTCACGCCTAAAAGACGTAGCTCCATTTCCGCCATCACCCGATTTTATAATGATTTTGGCATAATCGATAAACATATTTTTACTCCTTTTTTTAAATTATTCTTGCTTTTTATATTTTATCATGCTATAATTTATTTTATCTATATTTGTAGTTTCTTGCTCATTTCTGAGCGCTACTTCCACAAATAAACTTAAATTTCATACATCGTACCACTTCACGAAAGGAGGTGATGCATGTTATGAAGCGTTTTAATGCAAAACAAAAAGAAAAACTTAAAAACTTTATACATACTTTAGGAAAACATACACTTTTTATACTTACACTCATTGAAAAAATATTAAACATTTTTGGTTTTTAAGTAAAAATAGGTAGCTTCTGGCAAAGCTACCTATTTTATATGAAACGCTTTAATACTTTTATATAATATAGATTTCTTAAATTTCATATATCATATTATATACATTATACCACTTTTTATTATTTTGTCAATATTAAAATAGGTTATTCCAAAATATCTCTAATACAAATCATTATCTTCTCCTACAATCTCACCATCACGACTAAACTTTGGATTCATGATTAATAATAATTCCATTTCTCCAGCAAAAATGAATTTTATCCCTGCTGGAATTTCCACAATATAATATACTTATTCACCTATAATCAATCCTACCTTTCGATAAACCTCATTCACAATTTTATCTGCTCTTTCTCGTGCTTTTTCAGCACCTTTTTCATAAATTTCCTTCAATTTATCTGGATTTTCTAATAAATCATAATATTTTTCTTGTAACGGCTGTAGCTTCTTGACAATGGATTCAGCTGTTGTATTTTTAAAATCACCATAACCTTTTCCCGCAAATTCTGCTTCAATTTCTTCCATTGTTTTTCCTTCGATTAAGCCGTAAATTGTCATCAAATTGCTGACACCTGGCTTATTTTCTTTATCATATCTCACACAATTTTCTGAATCGGTAACCGCTTTTTTTAGCTTTTTTCGAATCTCATCTGGTGAATCATTTAAGAAAATAACATCATTTAAATTGGTAGTGCTTTTGCTCATTTTGGCTGTTGGTTCTTGCAATCCCATAATTCTAGCACCTTGTTTTGCAATAAATGGTTCTGGAATCATGAAAGTTTCACCATAAATCGTATTAAATCTTTCAGCAATATCACGCGTAATTTCCAAATGTTGCTTTTGGTCCTCGCCAACTGGCACCAAATCTGCGTTATAAACCAAAATATCAGACGCCATTAAAACAGGATACGTAAACAATCCACTATTGATATTATCCGCATGTTTTGCCGATTTATCCTTAAACTGCGTCATACGATTTAGCTCTCCCATATAGGTGTAACAATTCAAAATCCAATTTAATTTCACATGTGCGTCCACTTGTGATTGCAAAAATATGGTATTTTTTTCTGGATCCAAACCGCTCGCTACATAAATCGCCAAAACTTGCAATGCTCGTTTACGCAAAGTTTCTGGGTCATTTCTAACCGTTAGAGAATGTAAATCTGCAATCATATAATAACAATCGTATTCTTCCTGCATTTTTATCCAATTATGAATCGCTCCTAAATAATTTCCAAGCGTCAAATTTCCCGTTGCTTGAATGCCACTTAATATCGTTTTCTTTTCCATTTTCCTATCTCCTTTTCTTTCTTACTTTAAAACAATATTAAGTTTGCCATCGTTTCATTCGATGCACTTCTTCAAAAAATGAAATTTTCATGTTTTTCTCCTTTTTAATATATCTATTATACACTATATAGACTGCATATGCAAGTAAAAACATTGACTTTTTATGTAAAATATGATATATTCAGCATAATAGCAATATTTAGTATAACTCCTAGTTTCACTTAAAAAGGAGATTATCAACTTAAAAAAGGAGGATTATATGGCAGAACTCATTATAACCGATGTAAATGGAAAAGAAAGTATTTTTAATTCAAAATCAGAAAAATGTATTTCAGACTCGGAATTTAGCAATCGGAATGACATTCAAAAAATAATCATTCCAGAAGGAATCGTTATTATAGATGATGATGCTTTCGAGTATTGTCAATCTTTAGAAGAAATAACGCTTCCTCAAAGTCTTCTCGAAATAGCAACGGGCGCATTCAAAGGATGCTCAAAGCTAAAAAAAATAACGCTTCCAACTTATTTAAGACATATCGGTCTCAAAGCATTTAAATCGACTGGTCTTAAAATAGTTTCCGTTAGAACTTGTGAAGCCAAAAATGAACCTGAGGTAGATGAATTTTGCTACCCTAAAATCAGTCATGATGCTTTCACCGACTGTATCGATTTAACAGAAGTAACAATACCCGATAATATTATTTGGATTGAAGACAACGCATTCCATAACTGTCCAAAATTAAAAAAAGTTACTTTTCCGCCATCCTTATACTCTATTGGCAGTTTCTGTTTTTCCGGTTGTGCATTAAAAGAAGTTACTTTTCCGGAAACTCTGATTCGTATAAATATCGGCGCATTCTCTGACAATCAAAGTTTAGAGGAAATTATCCTTCCTCGTAGTCTAAAAAAAATTGGTGATTCAGCATTTGCACGATCCGGACTGAAAAAAGTTTCTTTTTCTGCTTCAACTGATAAAGCCATTACCGACAAAGAACTTCTTATATCCAAATCCGCATTCAACGATTGTAAATTTTTAGAAGAATTTACCTTTCCAAAAGAAGATAAAAAACCGGACTTTTTTATCTTACAAAATTGTCCAAATTTAAAACATATCTTCATTGAGTAAGCACTACGCCATATAAAAAAAGCCAGTTCCCTTGGACTGGCTTTTGTCTATTATTTTAACTTCTTCTTGCTGCTCTTTCTCTTTCCTTATTATTCAAAATCTTCTTTCTCAAACGAATTGATTTTGGTGTTACTTCCACAAGTTCGTCTTCTTGGATAAATTCAATCGCTTGTTCCAAACTCATTTGAATTGGCGGAACCAATCTTAATGCTTCGTCAGAACCAGATGCTCTCGTATTTGTCAAATGTTTTTCCTTACAAACATTAATCGCCAAATCTTCGCCTCTTGAATTCAATCCCACAATCATTCCTTCATACACTTCTACACCAGGTCCAATAAATAATTCCCCTTTATCCTGTGCATTAAATAAACCATATGTGATTGATTTACCATTTTCAAAAGCAATAATCGTTCCTCTCGTACGTGCTTGAATATCACCTTTAAATGGTTCATAGCTATCAAAAATATGATTCATGGTGCCTTCTCCTTTGGTATCTGTCAAAAATTCCGTTCTGTAACCAATAATACCACGTGCTGGAATTCTGAATTCAATTTTGGTATGCCCAGCTTCGGCTGGTTCCATATTCGTCATTTCTGCTTTTCTTCTACCCAATTTTTCAATCACATTTCCCACACAATCATCTGGCACATTGACCACCAACAATTCCATTGGCTCACATTTCACACCATCAATTTCCTTGAAAATAACTTTCGGTCTAGAAACAATCAATTCATAACCTTCTCTTCTCATATTTTCAATCAAAACTGATAAATGCAACTCGCCTCTTCCGTGATACTTCAAAACTATCTGCCGAATCCGTTTCTTTTACACGAAGACTGACATTTCTGTCAAGTTCTTTAAATAATCGGTCACGTAAATGTCTTGAAGTAATAAACTCGCCTTCCTTTCCTGCAAAAGGTCCATTATTTACACTAAATGTCATCGAAACAGTTGGTTCATCAATATTGACAAATGGGATTTTTTCAGGATTATTATAATCGCAAATCGTATCTCCAATATTAATGTCATTCACACCAGATAAAGCAATAATATCACCCGCTTCAGCACTTTCTACTTCGATTCTCTTCAAGCCTTCATACGTATTTAATTTCGTTACTCGGCTATTCAAAATCTTATCTTCATCTTTACAAATTGCAACTGCTTGCCCTACTTCAATCGTTCCTCTTTCCACTCTTCCAATCGCAATTCTTCCTACATAATCATCATAATCAATATTCGAAACTAACATTTGCATGGTTCCCTCTAAATCGCATTTTGGTGGTTCGATTGTGTTAATAATAGTTTCAAACAAACATTGCAAATCTTCACCAGGCTTGTTCAAATCCAAAGTCGCAATTCCGTTTTTAGCAGAAGCATAAACAACCGGGAATTCTAATTGGTCATCATCTGCTCCTAAGTCAATAAATAATTCTAAAACATCATCTACCACTTTCAATGGTTGAGAACCTGGACGGTCAATTTTATTAATTACAACAATTGGTTTTAATTTCAGTGCCAAAGATTTTTTCAAAACTTCTCTCGTTTGAGGCATTGCACCTTCAAAAGCATCCACTAACAACACAACCCCATCTACCATTTTTAAAACACGTTCTACTTCTCCACCAAAATCAGCGTGTCCTGGTGTATCAACAATATTGATTTTAATATCTTTATATTGAACAGCTGTATTTTTCGAAAGAATCGTGATTCCTCTTTCCTTTTCTAAATCGTTCGAATCCATAACTCTTTCTTGTACTTGTTCATTACTTCTAAAAATTCCACTTTGTCTAAGCATAGCATCAACCATGGTTGTTTTTCCGTGGTCAACATGGGCAATAATTGCTACATTTCTGATTTTTTCATTGATTTTCATTTTCTTCTTTCCTTTCTGCGTTTTACCGTTTACAAAGGCACGATACCTCGTGCCCTTACTAATTTAACTTTAATATTATATCTTATATTTGCATGTTTGTCAATGCAATAATTTTTTCTTTTAATTCTTCACTTACTTTATCTTCGATGTCTCTATCTATTTTTCCTGAACTATATTTTGAAAAATCCAATGGTTCTCCATAAATAATTGTATTTTTAGTAAATGGTTTTGCTAGTCCTTGAATCCCAATTGGTACAATTTTAGCTCCTGTTTTTAAAGCCATATAAGATGCACCATTTTTCAATTTCCCCTCATTTTTCTCCATTCCATTACGCGTTCCTTCTGGAAAAATACCAATGCATCCACCATTTTTCAATATTTTCATAGCACTTTTTAAAGAACCAATATCTTTATTATCTCTTTTCACCCAAATTCCATCAAATGTAAAACATAAAAACCTTATAAATGGATTGTTTTTTAATTCCTCTTTTGCCATAAAACTCATTTTTCTTCCTGCTGTTACTGTAATTAATGGCGGATCCAAATAGGTCCTATGATTTCCACAAAACAGAAGCGCGCCCTCTTTTGGCACATTTTCTTTCCCCACAATTTTGATTCGATACACAAATTTGCAATACCAAAAAATGGAAAATGCTACAATTACTCTTAATATCTTTCTTAAAATCTTTTTCATATTCTTCCCTTTTTATTAATTTTTTTATATTTTATAACAAAACTGGAAAAATTTCAATATAAAATTTTCAAAGATACAAAAAACCAAGCTACTTGTATTACACAAAGCTCGGTTTTTTATCAAACTACTCTACCGTAGATATTTCAATTTTCTCAATCACAACATCTTCTGTTGGTTTATCCGAATTATCTGTTTGAACACCAGCAATTTTATCAACTACTTCCATGCCTTCATAAACTTGTCCAAAAACAGTATATTGTTGATACAAGCTCAAAATATCTCCACCATATTTCTTATATTGCTCTATTAGTTCTTCTGAATGCCCTTGTGCCTTCATATAACTTACCATTTGTTCACTATAATTTCTTTGCGTAATAAAAAATTGGCTTCCCAAACTTGGACTATTTTGCAAACCTCTACTTGCCATACACAATGAACCTCTATAAGGTACTAACTCTGGTGATAATTCCTCTTCAAAATCCTTTTTCCAAATGCTCTCTCCACCCATTCCAGTTCCTTCTGGGTCACCACCTTGAATCATAAATTCGTTGATTACACGATGAAACGTCACACCATTATAATAGCCATCTTTTGCATGTGTCACAAAATTTTCAACTGCCTTTGGCGCTACTTCCTTAAAAAATTTCACTTTTACTTCCCCGTAATTTTTAATATAAAATGTTGCTATCGTCTCTCCTGAAACTGGTGCAGCCATTTGTTTTTCTGCTGCTTCGGCATAATTCACATTCACTTTTGTTTCCTCCTTCTCACTTTTTTTGGTTGTATTGCTCATATTGGTAGCCTTGTTGGACACTTTATTCGAAGTCGTGTTTTCCTTAGATTCCTTTTCATCACATCCTGTCAAAACCAAAAGCAATATCAACATAACACCTAAAAAACTGATTATTTTTTTCAAACTTTTCGCCTCCTTCATTTCGTATATATTATACCAATTTAGATAAAAAATCAATGGCAAACTTAAATAAATTTAATTTTATTTAAAAGTTTACTTGTTCCTACACAAATATCGTAATCATCTCTCAAGCCTATCTCTTCTTAAGCATTTCATTTATCAAAATACGTACTTGTTTCTTGCAGATTCTCAAACCTCTGTTGTCTTAAAATTTCATACGTAATAATCGCAACTGAATTCGATAAATTTAACGACCTTAATGCTGGTAGCATTGGTATTCTTATTGTTTTTGTATCTAAATATTTTTCTAACAATCCCTCTGGTAATCCTTTTGTCTCTTTTCCATACAAAACAAAAACTTCTTCCATTTCTGCATAATCTATATCTGTATACTTCGTCTTCCCTTTTGTTGTGGCAAAAAACATATTATGGCTTTCAGCTGGATACCTTTTTAAAAACTCTTCCAATGAATCATGCTCTTCCATCTCTATTTTATCCCAATAATCTAATCCAGCCCTTTTCAATGATTTTTCATCTATTCTAAAACCTAGTGGATGTACTAAATGCAATTTTGAACCTGTTATTGCACAAGTTCTTGCAATATTTCCGCGTATTTTGAGGAATTTCTGGTTCTACCAAAACAACATGTAATTTCATTTTTTACCTTCTTTCTTTTCTTTCTATTGTAAAGGTATTTTTTTATAAAATCAAGTGTTTTGTAAGAATTTTTTAATCCTAGTCTTTTCCTATAAAAAACAGCCTTATGAACCAACTCATAAAACTGTTCTCCCTATCCCTTAAAACGCTTCCCCCAAACGATAATAATACGACTCCACGCCATCAATCAAACTTTCCACATAAACCGTATTTTCATTTTGCTCCTCAATCATCAAATTAGGATATGTTTTTAACATTTTTTCATCATTATAATAATCATTAACAAAACGAGCAAAATTTCTACCCGATTGAATTTTCGCATACTCTTTTTGAATTTCCTTTTTATCCATCACATTCAAATTATTTTCAGTCGAAATACGATAATAAAATACTTTTAAAGCATAACCTGTAAGCGTTGCATCAACTGTAAAAAATGCAATCAACAAAACCGTTGCTACTTTAAACATCATTTTTCTTTGTTTTAATTCTTCAATCCATCGGTCAACCTGTGGATTCACCCATTTCATCAATACAATTGCTAAAAATCCCCAGGAAACTGCAAAAAATAGGCAGGTTCTCCCCGCTATATTCAAGAAAAAATCGGAATAATCCCACCATTTTACTCCAAAAAATTTCTCGCAAAAAAAGCTCATCGCATATTCCACAATTGCTCCAATCACAGCGCCTCCCAAAAACAATTTCAACGGATTTTTCTGGTTCTTAAGTCCCAATATCATCGCAATGGCTCCAATCCCATAAATTGCACAAAACGGTCCATACAAAAAGCTCTTTCGGCTTTCTACCACACCTTTCGTAAAAATTCCAAACACCGTTTCAATCACAAACCCTGCTATACTATATAAAATCAAATAAATACAAACCGTCCAAATATCGGTTTTTTTTCTCGTTTCTTCCATACGTGAATCCTCCTTTTGCACTAGTATTCCTAGTTCGCAAAAAAATATTCACACAATAACCAACTTTAAAATTTATTTTCCTGCCACAAAATATTTCATCACTAGAAAAAAAACACCCAAAAGTATCAAAATAATAGCTCCTACATTACTCTCTGTACTTTTAAATTTATTAGGATTCGCTGGATCATAATATACCTCTGTTTTTCCACCTTTACACATACCAGAACTGTAATTATCCAACCTTCCGCCATAAAGTTTTCCATCTACTTCAAATTCCACATCCACAATATAACGCTCAACCCCTTCCGAATTTCGATCCACTTGAATCTCTGTAATCGTTGCTGTAGTGCGTATTGCCTTTTTCTTAAACTGCCTAGCAAATTGATAATATATCATTCCACTCACAATCAAACCTATCCCGATAATATTAAAAATCCCCATTTTCACCATTCCTCCTAATTTATTTAAAGAAGATTATTTTCCTTCAAAATACTATAAACTCGATTAATCGGAAATCCCAACGCTGTTGGATAATCCCCTTCGATTTTATCCACAAAAACAGCAAACTGTGACTGAATTGCATACGCACCCGCACAATAAAACGGTCTTTCCGTATCCACATAAGCTTCAATTTCCTCTTCTGTCATTTCTCTGATAAAAACTTTTACCTTATGCAATTCTTTGTATTCTTTATATTTCCCCTGTTCTTCAATTAAAATCGCAATACTTGTATAAATAAAATGAGCTCGTCCTTGCAACATCCTCAACATCTGAATGGCTTCTTCACGATTTTGTGGTTTGCCAAATTGCTTTTCCTCCACAATTACCAAAGTATCCGCCCCAATAATTGTACGGTCCCCTTGTGTATTTTCAAAAATATCCTTCGCCTTACCATAAGCAATTTCTTGAGATTGTTCTTCATAACTCAAATCAGTATCTACCTTTTCATCAAAACTACTTACCATACATTCATAATCAATTTTCGCCAATTCCATCAAATCTCTTCTTCTAGGCGAACCAGATGCTAAAATTATCTTCATTTTTTACCTCCTACCTATTCTTTTCCCAAACTTATGTATATTTCCGTTTTCTCTTTTTTTATCCATTAAATTATATCCCATAAAATCTATCTTTGCAACATCTTTCTTAAAATTATTGGACCAATCCATTTTGCCATTCCTTCTTAAAAATACCTAAAAATTATTCTACGCCATTTTCCCCCTTTGATAGTGTTTTATGTATACTTTTTATTTTCTAGCACCTTCTCGACCTTTTAAACGCTTCCTTCGTTTTTCCTTTTCCTCATGCCACCTATTTTTATGCCTCTAAAAAATCCAGAAAAATACCATAAATTGATTTATTTCGAATTTTAGCGATTTATCATTAAAATTTAAAATAAATCGATTAAAATGCGTTTTATCGTCTTTACGATTATTCACAAAAACTTAAATTCAACTTTTCAAATCCAAAATTTCTCTGCCCTTTTTAGCCACCTAAATTATCACCTTCGTAAATTTTGCCAATCTTGACTATTTTATGTAAATATGGTATAATATATGAAGGTTTTTATATTTATTTTTGTTCCAGACTTCTAGAACAAGGCTTGGAGAATAAAATATAAAACCGCACAAAAAAAATGTCCTGCGGGACCACATTAAAAGGAGGTCACATCATGATGACAAAAACAAAAAAAATCTTAATGGCAATCTTAGTTATTGCAATGACACTTGTAGCCCTTTCACAACCAGTCAACGCAGCCTCCGCGACTTCGCCATACTGCCGGATAAGCTATGACACAAGTATGGGATGTAATACCGTAAAATATTACTCCTATATAAAAGGCATTGCACAATATGATGCAAGCCGGCTGGTCAAGTTTTACGATGGTAAAGTCTTGCTTGGAACAAGTGAGACCGTTGTAACAACAAATCATAAGCTAGGAACCAATCCTAGCTGGATTACTGACGGTAGCTTTTTGATTTGGCAAGAAGCCGATGCAGATTTGAGCCTTTGCGCTCGCGGTTATTCCGATGGAATCAATCGTACAATTGCAACAGGCGTTACCTCCATCAGCTTAAACGCCGAAAGCATGGTTGAAACTGTAAGCTTTGCTGATGGTACAAGCAAATCTATCAAGGATTTACTTGGTAGTACCTCATCTGCTCCAGCTCCAACTCCAGTTCCTGTCCCAGTCCCAACGCCAGCTCCAGTTACTACAACCCCACCCGCCATCAAAGAATGGACTGATTCTGTGAATCGTGACCATTTCAAATTTGGCAAAAATGAATTAATCGTTGATGGTAAAAAAATTTATCTTAACGATTACCTTATTTCAGAATTATGCAACTCTGGCGTAAGGTTTGTGGGAATTGACAATCAAAACCGAGTTTATCTGTATGAAGATAGGTCGGCTTGTTTCTATCGGTTTAACACAAAAAATATCTTTAAACCGATAAAAATGAAATTTGCCACTGGTGCCAAACTTTTGTCTGTGGAAAAGAATTCCAACGGCTATATAACAAAAGTTGTTACTTCTGCTGGTACATTTAGTATTAAACAGCTGGTAGCAGACAAAAAATGGTACCCCAAAAAGAGCTATGTCATGAATAAGCACGGATACTGCGTTTATTACATGTCAGAAAGTTCAAAAACTTATACCCTTACTATCAAAGGAAATAATCTATACCTTGGCAAAAAACTGATTGTAAAAGGTATTTCTCGAAAAACCGATTCCTTTGGTTTCAAAGGCAAGTATATCCGTTATATTAAAAACGGATATGATTGTCAGGTAAAGATTAGCAATCCCAAAAAAGTGACCATCCTAAAAAAAGGAGTTAAAAAATATACTTACTCCAAAAAAGATGGCACTGTTAAAAAAGCAAAATAATCTCCAAGTCACAATAAGAAACCCGAAACAGCAATTCGTTTCGGGTTTCTTCCCTTTTCTTTCATAAATTCTTTACTATTTTCACAAAATAGATTAAAATAGAAAAAGAGGTAAATTTATGAAAAGTAAAATAAAACATTTATTGATGATGATAGCATTGCTTATACTCATCTACATTCTATATCAATTTCTATGGATTCCCTATAAAAACAAAATCACCTTTGAAAAAGAAACCATTACTTTAAGTGAGTCAATTCAAAATAGTCCTTTTTCAATTTCAAAAGTACTCTTATACAGTAGTGCTCATGGGGAAAACCAAAATACTAATTTTCAGCAAAGTAACTGGATTTTAAACATTCTGCAATACACCGATATCGCCATTTATCTAAATCATGCAGGAGAAACCCTAAATTCCTCCAACACCATCCAAAAATTATCCTTAGAAAATATTGCTATAACTGCGCCAAATCTCGGTTCCCCTTCTCTTTACTATTTGGATTCCTTAAACTTCGGAACCTCTAATTTCAACCAAAATGATAAACTCGAAAACACCCTTGAATTTACCGTTTTAAATGACGAAAATAAACATAACGACATCCAATCCAATACTCCCGTTTTCTTCACAGATTGCTCCAATCCTATCACCTTAAAATACGTCAATTCATCTGTCAAGGAAAATTATGCCATCACTTCCCATGAACCAATTTTCTTTGATGGGCACTTGCTTCAAATAGCAAATATTTCTTTGGAAAATCTAGAAACAACAATTAGTTTTACCATCCATATCGAAAGTAATAGCCATAAAAATTATTTTTGTCATGTTTCCTTGCCAATTTCTTTGAAAAATGAGACTTCTAGCATTTACGATGGAAATATTTTGATGGAAAGAAAACTTGAAAATTACAAATTCATTGAAACCCAATAATTATGTTGACTTTATTCTAAAAATATTGTATAATTATTTTGTTAATTTTTTATTAATCAAGAAGAACAATAGGACTTCTTCATATTTTAAAGAGGTTTTTATGGATCCCAGAGTTATTACAGAAATTTCGGTTGCTTTTTCACAATTGTTGCGCGTTCGGATTATTAAAGACATCAAAGTAACGGCACCTGATTATTATATGACGACATTTGAACTAGAAGATGTCTCGTCAGACATCAAACAGCAATTTGCTAAAGAGTTGGAAATTTCCATCTGTAGAATGTTGGAAGTTACTGATGTCATCCTCTATGCCAACGAATACGGAGAGAATTTTCCCTTGGGTGAAATCATGCCTAATATGACAGATCCACTGGGAGTTCTGGTTTGTTCACTGCCGCAATTACCTTGGGGAAAGCTTTATGCTTTTCCATTTGGTACTTTTTTGGAAATTGCTGTGGAAAATCGGACCGCTAATTCTATGGAGGTTTCTTTATCTTTATCATCAAATATCTCAAATAATCTATAACCCTCATACAAAAGCCCATCAAGAAATCACTGCTTCGCAATTTCTTGATGGGCTTTTTCTATTCAAACTTAAGTTTTAACAATATCATATCTTCCTTATTTTATCCCAACAATTTTATTTCCACATTATTAGCCTTAAACTTACCTGTTTCTTTATCTTTTACAAATTCAATAAACGATTTATCTAAGGTTGTTGAATTTTGTTTTAAATCTGTTGTGAAATAAATTTTGACTTTTTCCAACAGCAAATTATTTGCAACAATTTGCTTTAACGTCTCCACCATATGTTTTTCGTCTTCGCAGACCAAAATCAATTGTGGCATCATTTCAAATCCTGAGTCAAATTGTACAAAATTCTCATAAAAATCTTTGAACAATCTCATTCTATCAACAAATTTTTCTTCCCAGCCAAGTTCTCTTCTGACCACTTCAAAAAGCAAACTAATTGATTTTTTCGCTTTTGTGATTTTAACTTCTGCATGCGTTTTAATCGTCTTTCCAGCCATTTTTGCTGTAATTTGTGGCTTTACTTTGTAGGTATCAAAATTCTTTGCTTTTCGCATATACGCAATAATTACTTGGTTTCCTGCCAATCTTTTTTTCATCATCGCAACTGGTTTGGTGTTATCGGTTGGTTGCCATTTGCATTCTACCTCTTTGGAATTTAGCAAATATTTTCCCATTTTTTCCAAACAATACACACGATAAATTCCTTTTCCTTCTTCTGAAGTAAAGAAATATCTCGTTAAAATTTTAGATTTTACCATTTGCTCTAATTTTACATTTAGCTTATCTTGCGATTTAATCTCAATCCCTTTATGTTGTAAAATAAAATAAATTTGTCTTGATGTCATAAATTCAAATTGATTGACCAAATCTAAAATTTCAAAATGAATGTCACTAATATGACCTAAATTAATTTTGTGAATAATTTGACTTATGGAAACATATCCATCTTTCCCGTCAAATTTTTTGATTTCTCCTTCTCGAATCGCGAATGGAGAAATGGTAGTTTTAATATTTTCATCCTCTACCATTTAAACACGCCTCCTTTAGACTATTAATAATTTTATTTTCTTTTTATCTTTGATGATTTTTTTAATATAAACTTTTACTTTTTGTCCATATTTAAAACCATCTTTATATTCTGCGAGTCCAACCAGATTTGGTTTTAACTCGATAAAAAGACCATTTTTGTAGGAATCTGCCTCTTTCACAGTGCCGATCCACAATCATTTTTTCTTGGAAACCTTGGATATTATCTTCCCAATTGCCGAGCAATTCTTTGTAAGATAATACAATTCTATTATTTTCTGAATCAATTGATTTTATCATAACATTTATTTTTTGTCCAACAAAAAAACGTTCCTCTGGCGATTTGATACGTGAAATAGAAATATCTTCAATATGTAAAAGTCCTGTAATACCGCCTCCAATATCAATAAAAGCGCCAAACTTTCGAATATTTTTCACAATTCCGTTTGACAATCATGCCAGCTTCCAATTCATTTTTTGCCCAATTCAAAGCCTCTTTTCCCACTTCTTTGCGCGATAATATTAAATGATTGTCATCATAAATTTCCTTTACTTTAAATTGCACCAATTGATTCACTTTGTTTTTGCAAATACTTGGTTTCGTCATCCCAAAATCATCATGACTCATAATATCAATCTCGTTTCTTGGAATAAGTCCTATTATATCTCTACCCAAATAAATTTGCAAGTTACAATTTTCATCGCATTTTTCCACAAATCCTTGCATAATAGTTCCATTTTGCTTGGCTTGCTGCAATTGCTGTAAAGTTAAATTTTCTTTGGTATCATTCCAACCTTCTGGAATAAATTTCTGATATTCCATATTTTTCTCCTCGTTTGTATTTTTTGATTTTTTCTTAGGTACTCCTGTATGATAAGTATAAAATCTTACCCTACATTTTTAATTTTTCAACTTCGGTTTGTTTTAAATATCGCCAAGTTCCTAATTTTAAATCTTTAACCTGGATTTCTCCAATTTTGCTTCTATGCAAAGCTATTACTTTTTTTTCTATGGCTTCACACATCTTTCGAACTTGCCTATTTTTTCCCTCATGAATTGTAATTTCTAATCTGGTAATATTTTTTTCTTGATCTATTTTTAATATCTTAACTTTGGCAGGTCTTGTCCTATAATCTTCAATTTCCACGCCTTTTCTTAATGTTTCGATTTCCTCTTGTTTGACAATTCCAACCACTGTAGCATTATATGTTTTCGTAATTTCATGCTTAGGATGCGTTACTTGATAGACAAAATCACCATCGTTTGTCAAAATCAAAGCACCCGATGTATACATATCTAAACGTCCAACTGGAACAATTCTTTGTGGCACTTTTACCAAATCTAGTACACTTTCGCGTTGAAATTGGTCTTTGGCTGTTGTTACAACGCCAATCGGTTTATTTAGTAAAATATAGACAAAATCCTGAGAATGATTTTCTATTTTCTTTCCTTGACAAATAACCTCGTCTATTTCTGGATTAATTTTTGTCCCAAGCTCTGTAACTAGCTTTCCATTCACTTTAACTTTGCCTTGCAAAATAAGCTCTTCACATTTTCTTCTAGACGCAATTCCTTGATTTGCTAAAAATTTCTGTAGCCTGATTAATTCCATGTTTTTCCTTCCGTTTATGTATTTTATATTTCTACATTTATTACTATATCATATAACTTTTTTTAATTCAACTATTGAATCAATTTTTTAATAAAAAAGAAATAATCCAACGATTATTTCTAAAATACCTCTACCTTTTATTATATCATATTTATGTAAATTTGTCAATTGGCTAAGACCGTTAAACCTTACCTAATTCTGTTATCCTGCGGTTCTTCCTGTAACTCGTTTAAAACCTTCTGAAAATACTCTGGCAAACTTGCTTCTAATTTCATCCTTTTACCAGTTGTTGGATGTGTAAATTCTAATCTACTACTATGAAGCATTTGCCCAACTACGCCAAATGGATTTTTTCCATTCGAATACACATAATCTCCCACAATCGGATAACCAATTTCGGCTAAATGAACTCTAATTTGATGTGTTCTTCCTGTTTCAATGACTACTTCCAATAATGTAAAATGTTCAAATTTTTGAATTGCTGTCACATGTGTGACTGCATTTTTTCCTCGTTTGGATACTGCCATTTTGGTTCGTTCTTTGCTACTGCGCGCAATTGGCATATCAATGGTCGCTTTGTTTTCTTTCATGCGACCACGCACAAGGGCAAGATACGTTTTTTTCACTTCATGGTTTTTGATTTGTTCACTTAAATGAATATGCGCTTTGTCATTTTTAGCAATAATTAACAAACCAGAAGTATCTTTATCGATTCGATGTACAATTCCTGGACGAATTTCACCACCAATTCCAGAAAGGCTATCTTTACAATGCGCCATAATCGCATTCACCAAAGTTCCATTCGGATTTCCATTTCCTGGATGAACCACCAAGCCTTTCTGTTTGTTTACAACCAAAATATCTTCGTCTTCATACACAATAGCAAGTGGAATATTCTCAGCTTCTAGTTTGATTTCTTTAGGTTCTTCTTCCAAAATTATTATTTCATCTTCTAACACTGTTTTATAGGATGCTTTTACCTTTTTACCATTCACTAAAATTTTTTCTTCTTCCAATAATCTCTGAATGGCAACTCTTGATAATTCTTTTTCTTGCATTGCAATTGCCTTATCGATTCTTATCCCAGATAAATCAGCTGTGATGTTGTATTTTTTAGTTTCCATTTTTTCTTTCTATTCCTTCCATTTTCCTTTTGTCTTATCTTTTGTGAACATGATTTTGATTAAATAGATGGGTAATACCATCATTCTTCGAATTCGACTTGGTTGTAAAATTAAGCGCCATAACCATTCAATTCCTAATTTTTGAATCCATTTGGGTGCTCTTTTTAGATTACCTGCCTCGTAATCAAAGGTTCCACCTTGACCTGCTGCAACATCCACTTTTAATTCATGCTGATGATGCGCAATCCACTTTTCTTGTGCTGGTGCTCCCATTGCTACAAATAGAACATTGGGCTGTAATTGGTTGATTTGTTGTATCACATCTTCTTCGGAATCCTCTTCAAAAAATCCTTCATGTGAACCAACGACTTTTAAATTAGGATATTGCTTTTTCACATTTTGAATCGCTCTTTGAACCGTATCGCCTTTGCCACCTAAAAAATAAAATGTCCACCCTTCTTTTTCGCCTACTTCTAATACTTTCCTAAAATAAGCTTGACCAGGAATTCTCTGTTTCAATGGCTTCTTTTGGAGCTTTGCTCCAATTTCTACTCCAACACTATCTGGCGTTGCGAGTTTTGCAGAATTTAAAATGTCAAAAAACTCTTTATCTTTCTGCGCCGTCATAATAAATTCTACATTGGGCGCTACAATTAATTCGCAATTTTTGTGACTATTCTCAATCAACTTTTTCGTGATTTGCCCTGCTTCTGTTAGATTAATATTATCAATTTCAACTCCTAATATTTTTACCGTTTCTCGCAATTTTTTCTCCCTACCATTTCTCGATTAAATTTTACAAATACCACGATTAAAAAAATCCAGCCTATGAAAATATAACAGTCTGCTAAATTTAATACCGCAAAATTTTTTACATCAATAAAATCTAAAATTCCGCCTCTTGCTATGCGGTCAATTAAATTGCTGAATCCGCCAGCTAAAATAAGTCCAATGGCAATGGCTGTTTTCGTGTCCATTCTCTCTTTTTGGTTGCGTACAAAATTTAGAATAAGTAGCAAAATCAACAATGTTAATACAATATTTTTCGTATTTCCACTATTAAACCCAAATGCCATTCCTGTATTTTCAATCAATGTTATTCCTATGATGTTCCCTTCGATTGGCTTTTCATAATTGGTTTTGATTAAAATTTTAACCAACTGATCCACTAAAATCAGAATGACTGTAATGATTACAATCAAACGAACAATTTTATTATTTTTCATTCTTTTTCCTTTCAAATATTGAAAAATGGTCATCTTCATAAATACGTTTATAAGATTTGTCTTCTTTCATTAACATAACAAGCTTTGAGTTAGCATAAGCAATCACATGGGTTACATCATATTCATCAAATTTTTTATCATAATCAACTGCAATAGAAGCAATATCCAAAGCATCTGTGAAAATATCTTCTCCACCGTTAAATTCTGGGGCATATAAATCACATCTAGAATCAATAAATACGGGGATTCCTCTGAATAATAAATAACTTCCATAATTATATTCATTGTAGATTCGCATGTTGTTTACATCCAAATTTTTTAGCATCCAATCGGCTGCTTTGACTGGATAAGTCGCTTCACTAATATAGGGTTCCTGTCTTTGCTGCATCTTCTTCATTTCATGGACTGTATGAAATGAAAATGCTACTACAATCAGCAAAGCACCTATTGCCGAAACAGCAAAATGAAATAATTTTTGGCATGTTTTTTTATCATATTTTTCCACCATTGCCGAAATCAATTTTGCCAAGATAGGACTGCAAAATATTGCAAACATAGAAATCTGCCTTCTTGACATTAAAGATAACGTAACCAATCCACCTAACATGAATAAATCGGATAATTTTATTTTCGTATCAGTAAAAACCAAAATCGCCAGAAATACGCATAAAGCGGTTAAAAATTCTTTGCTGTCAATTAAGGTAACTGGTAAATGTTCGTTGATGGATTTGGTTGTATTTCCACGGTAAATATCATACGTATACGTGTAAGCACCTTTTCCCGTTGGATTGATGAAACCTGTAAACGCTGTAATAATCACGATTAAAATCAGCCATTTCGCAAAAGGATTTTTTTCCATTTTAATTTTATAGGGATTGGCTCTTCTACGTTTTCGTTTGTCTTTATTTTCTTGGATAATTAAAGGTATTTTTCTTAATTTATTATCGCAATTTTCTTTAAATTTTTGTTTGGTTGGAAGTTTTTTGGCAATTTTTAAACCCCAGCCAATCATTCGATAATCTAAATCCCAATCCAATATTGTTATCCACAAATATTCCGCAATATAGGGTAAAAACAAAACAAAGTAAAACGGAAAAACTGCACAATGTAAATTGGCAATCAAAATTGGAATAAGCAATAATGGAATTACATATCGTTTTTTGTGAGTTTGCAAAAATTTTTCAATAAAATATACTGTCAGCGAGAATAAAATAAATGTGACAATCTGTGCTCTCGCTGCCAAATATGGCTTTAACAAATACATTGTTAATATGGTAATAACAAAAGATACCACTTTATTTTTTGAAAACTGACTACTCGATAAATAAATTGTTCCTCCCAAAATCGCTGTAAAAACTATCGTTGAAATATAAATTCCGTGCTTGTTCTCCTAAACCATAAATCCCATACATCATAAAATCGTACAACCAGTGTGGATATGTATAAGGCAATTCGTGCCAAGAAAAGGTGTCTTGAGTTAAATTTGAAATTCCATTCTGACTAATATATTCTCCTATTTTTATGGTATAAAATGTATCATTTTGCAGTGATTTTGGAGCAATGGCGATAGCAAACAACACAATACTCAAAAATACAACTATATTAAACACTCTATTTTGTGCCTTTTCTGAACAAAAAAACTTTTTCATTGACTACTCCTCAATTTATTTTTTTGATTATATCATATCCATTTTAAAAAGTCTATCCTTTGTAAGCCAATTCTATTAATTCTAATCATACAAAAAATAGAAAAAAGAGGAAAATTAAATTTTCCTCAAACTTCTCTACTCTTTTACTGTAAAATCTCCTGTATATTTGGCTTTCTTGTAAATTGCCAAATTGTCCATATAACCTTTAAACGCCGTATTATGCCAAGAACTATTTCCTCCAAGCCTGAATTAGTTAAATTTTCCACTAGGTTACCAGCATACAATTCCCCTTTTCCTTTTCATATCAAAAACCAGATTTATAAAAATATTTTTGTAAATCTGGTTCGTCTATCTGTTTCTATCCTTCAAACAATATATTCGCTTACTTAGTTTAATGTTTCTTGAATATTCCTGAAAAAAAAGATTTTAGTTTTTGAAAAAAAGAAGTTTTAGCTGGAACCGATTCTGCTAATTCTTCTGGAACAAATTCCTTTCGAAAATCTGTATAATCTTGTATATCTGGATTGGTATCCGTGTATTTAGTATACGCTCTTACCATTTCATCTTCTGTTATTTCTATTGGAGTAACCTTTTTTTCAAATAAGTTATCTGCACTAAATTGCTCTTTTAATTTGGCTTCCAATCTTTCTTGATTTTCTTTCATTTTTTCCAATAATTCTGCTTTTCTTTCCTGATTTTCACACCAATATTTGATATGTAACAAAGCAATAATTTCCAAAGTATATTTAGTCAACCCCTGATTTTGCAATGGCTGATATGGATTAATGCGAACTTCGTGATTTGGATCTTTCATCGTTTCAAAAAAATCCAATAAATTCTGTGGCACCTTCGAACGATACCTTTCATTGACATGTTTGATAATATAATCAACTTCAGCATAAGCTTTTAAGTCTTCTTTTGTAATTACTACACTCATTTGGTTCCTCCCTAATTTATAGGATTATAATTGCATTATATAGATAAAGAATGGATTCGTCAAGAGGCTGACTAAGAAAAATTTTCTATGAACACATTGGAAACAAGTAGGTTATATTGTATGAAAACGTGACATCATTTTTGATTAAAAGTTTCTTTTGAACTAGTTCATTTAAGCAAAAAAGCTCCCCCTTAACAGGGGGAGTTATCATATTTCTATTTCGCCACGATGATATTTGACGAAAAATCTCTGTAATGCCAGTATTAACATTTCTGACATGTCAAATCCAAAGAAATCCTCGCTCCTACCATCTAAATAATCTTCGAACTTTTGCTCTACTCTACTAAGAGAATACCAGTTCGTCTGAATTGCTTCATTTTCGTCGAGGTTCTGTCCTTTGAATTCTTCTACAATTGCGTAAAAGAGTAAAGAAGTTTCATCCGTATAACTGATATGCTTGTGAATTAACGGAGAAACTAATTTATGTAGCTCTTTTACCACATATCCAGTTTCTTCTTTGATTTCTCTTACTGCAGTCTCTTCAAGGGTTTCTCCTTCGTTGGCCAATCCGCCAACCATTTCCTGAAAAGCACGTGCATATTTTTTTGCACCTACCTCTACACTATATGGAGTCCGCGTTTGTAATAATATACAAATTTGAACTTCACCATTATATCTTCTGAGACATAATCCCTCTGCCACAGGAGCAGAGAATGTAATCTTGTTCGTGTAGATTGTGCCTTCTGGCTTCTTCAGTCTAATAGTTGCCATGTTAAATCTCTTTCCTTCTTGCATATCAGTAACTTCTATTACCTCATGCCCTTTCTCTTGGTACCATTTACTTGCTGAGATTGATTTTACCCGATATGGGAATTTTGTTTTATTCCATTTACTGTTACTGGTAGTAAAATCAATATATGGAAATTCTTTTTTCATTATATCACTTTTCCTTTCTAAAAAAAATTTTTTTTATAGATGCTACAAAGTATTCTTCTTACTTTATTATAACACAATTTAGAAGTAAAGTCAACATAAAACTATTGAGGGCTTTAAGGCAATTATGATAATTAATAAACCATAATATTATTAAGTCTATTTTAGAAAAAGATACAAAAAAAATAAATCTGCAAATGTTCTTACATTTACAGACTAAATTTTTGGCTCGGGTGGTTAGATTCGAACTAACGCATGTCGGAGTCAGAGTCCGATGCCTTACCGCTTGGCGACACCCGAATATTTCACAAATATTTCATCTTATTTCCACAGAAAATCCACCATTGTGTGCTTAGGTAGATTTTTCCTCCACCTAAGCATTTTTCATAAGTTTTTACTCTTTTACAGATTTTTTAATCTGTTCTACATTTAATCCAAAATAATCCATTAATTCTGCTGGTTTTCCTGATTGTCCAAACACATCTTTCATACCTAATCGAATTAACTTAGCAGGATATTCCTCTGTTAGCACTTCTGCAATTGCTGTCCCTAGTCCTCCAATGATACTATGATCTTCCATCGAAATTAACTTTTTCGTTTCTTTAGCACATTTCACAATGATTTCTCTATCGATTGGTTTAATCGTATGCATATCCACTACACGTATATTCGTTCCTTCTTTTTCCAATTCTTCTTTCGCTTGAAGGGCAACGGATACCAAATCGCCTGCAACAAAAACAGTGGCATCTGTTCCTTCTCCATGCATCACACCTTTTCCCAATTCAAAATGTTTTTCTTCATAAATCGTCGGTGTTGCCAATCGGCATAATCGAATATAAACTGGTCCATTTATTTTAGAAGCCTCTTCAACTGCCCATTTAGTTTGAATATCATCCGATGGATATAAAACTGTCATGTTTGGCAAACCTCGCATCAAGCTTATGTCTTCTAGCATTTGATGAGTAGCTCCATCTTCTCCAACTGTAATACCACTATGCGTTCCAATAATTTTTACATTCAAATTGGGATAACAAACACTATTTCTAATTTGGTCATATGTTCTTCCTGTTGCAAACATCGCAAAGGTTGCTGCAAACGGCATTTTGCCACACGTTGCTAAACCTGCTGCTGTTCCAATCATGTCTTGTTCTGCAATTCCCATGTCAAAAAAGCGATGGGGAAATTCTTTAGCAAATAAATTCGTTTTCGTTGCTGCTGATAAATCAGCATCTAATGCAACAATATTTGGATTTATTTTCCCTAATTCTACTAAAGTTTCACCAAAACTTTGTCTGGTGGCAATTTTTTTATTTTGGTTCATGTTTTCCTCCTTGGATTTTAATGGTAGAGCTTATTATATATCTTCTTCCCTCAACTTTTCATATTACCAATAACTAGTATCATTTATTCAATTCTTGTAATTCTTCCATCGCAATTTTATATTCTTCTTCATTTGGTGCTTTTCCATGCCATCCTGCTTGGTCTTCCATGAAGGAAACACCTTTGCCTTTTCGTGTCTTGGCAATAATCACAGTTGGTCTTTCTTTTGCTTTTTTTGCTTTTTCAAAGGCACTCAAAATTTCATCTATATCATTTCCGTTAATATTTATCACATTAAATCCAAAACTTTTAAACTTCTCGTCAATTGGTGTTACATTCATAACATCTGTCACTTTTCCATCAATTTGCAAATTGTTATAATCCACTATAGCACATAAATTATCTAATTTATAATGACTTGCTGACATTGCTGCTTCCCAAATTTGTCCTTCTTCTATTTCTCCATCGCCCATAAGGCAATATACACGATAATCTTTGTCATCCAATTTCCCAGCTAACGCCATTCCATTCGCAACTGACAATCCTTGACCTAAAGAACCTGTTGACATATCAACTCCTGGAACTTTATTCATATCTGGATGTCCTTGCAAAATACTATTGATGTTTCTAAATCCCAATAATTCTTCTTTCTGAATGAAATCTTTTTCCGCCAATGTCGCATATAATGCTGCTGAAGCATGTCCTTTTGATAAGACAAATCGATCTCTGTTTTCGTCTTTTAGATTGTCTTTATCAATATTCATTTCTGAAAAATATAAAACTGTCAACAAATCCGCACAAGACAAGGCTCCACCTGGATGACCTGAAGATGCTGCATAAATCATTTTAATAATATTTCTTCTTATATTTAAAGCAATTTTTGATAAATCTTCCATATTTTTTTCCCTTCTTACAAAACAAGAACTCCTGAAACAATTAACCATCCAAAACCATAAGCCCAAAGTGGAATTCCTTTCACAAAATCAATAAACCATGAACCAAAACTGCGTCCTGTAGATTTGATATTATTCCATGAAAAAATATCTGTTAATTTTGTGCCAAAAATCGTTACATTGCTAATATCAATACCAAGTCCAAAAACATTTGTTGTATCGATTTCCCAACCAAAAATTTCAATTGTGTTCGTTTTATCTGGTAAGTTTTCTACAATTGAAATATTGAATTTTTCTATATGGTTGGCTTTGAATTTGATATTAAATGGTTTTGTATCATCTGGTTGCATTCCTTGAACTTGCATATATTCTGTATCAGCTAATAATTTTTGGTGATTATATAAATCAACTTTTACATAACATTTATCAATAAAATTTCCTGTTGTATTTTTTAAATTAAAACTCATATAACCATTTACATTGCATGCTTTTGCTTCCATATTATCTACGCTAAATTCAGCATTGGTAGCAGAATAATGACCATCAAATTCTCCTGCAATGGGAGAATACATTGCTCTTAATAATCCATCTTCCAACAATAAAGACACTACAAAAAATCCAACAATTACTAGTACATAAATAAGAAATGTTTTCATTCGCTCCATTTATTCTTCCCATTCCTTCCCCAAACATAAAGTCGCTTCATTTCTATTTTTGCTAATTTATTCTATTATACACCGCAATTTCATTTTTGTAAATATATTTTTAAAAAGAAATTTACGAATTTTTTGTTGGATTTCGCTTGCAAAATTTATAATTAATCGATATAATATTTTTTAAGATAAACGAAGCATTTTTTGCTTCACGAAAGGATGGTAAAAATTATGAAAATTACAATTACAGGGAAAGAATTAAAAGCAACCGATGCAATTAAAGAATATGTAGAAAAAAAATTAACCAGAATTGAAAAATATTTTGATGAAGAAACAGCTAGTGATGTCGAAATCAATGTAACCATTAAAACAGAAAAAGATACACAAATTGCTGAAATGTATATCTACACAAAAGGAACTTCTTATAAAGCTGTAACAGAATCTAAGGATTTATATGCTTCAATCGATAAAGACATCGATATTTTAGAAGGTCAAATGCGAAAGTCAAAAGCCAAAAAAGAAAAAATGCAACGTGATTCTTCCTTAAAACAAATCACGATTTCAGGTGACGAAGAAAAAGCAATTGAAAATGAAGTGATTAAAAATGCTTATTATGATGTCAGACCAATTTCAGTGGAAGATGCCAAAATCAAATTATGTGAAAAACAAGGAACTTTATTTTATACTTTTATCAATGTAGATACAGGAAAAGTAAATGTTATCTTTAAATTAAAAGATTCAAAAAATTTCGGTTTAATCGAACCAGCCAATTAAAAAAATTAAAACAGGTTAATTTTCCAAAAATTACCTGTTTATTTTTTTGACAAACCGAGCATTATAATATTGAAAATACATTTTATGTTTTTTCAATTTGAAAAAGCGGAGGTGAATAGAAATGGCAAGAAATAGTAGAAAAGCAGTTCCAGAAGCAATGGATTCTTTAGATAGATTCAAATATGAAGTAGCTTCAGAAGTTGGTGTTAACTTAAAAAATGGTTACAACGGAAATATATCTGCAAAAGACGCTGGAAAAATCGGTGGACAAATGGTTAAAAAAATGATCGAACAAGCTGAAAACCAAATGATGAACAAATAGTTTTGTTTATAAAATAAGCTATAAAATATTTTAATAAAACGGATTTAAAAATGAGTTTTCCTTATTTTTAGATCCGTTTTGTTGTATTTTAAGGAAAAATCATTGTATCAACTTTTAAGCTAGATTTTTTCTTTTTGACTTTTATTCTAATTTCGCCATTCAAATCTGTTCGAAAAACTTTAGCTCTAAGATTTTCTATTCTGTCAATTACATCACTATTTGGATGCCCATACTTATTATCTCCACCTACTCCAATCACTGCAATTTGTGGCTTTATTTCTTCCAAAATTTCCCCTATTGATGACGACTTCGAACCATGATGTGCCACTTTCAAAACATCACAATTCAAAACATCTGTATTTTGACATTTTTCCACAACTTCCTTTTCTGCAATTTCCTCAATATCACCCGTAAATAACATACTAAAATCGCCATAAACCAATTTTGCCAAAATCGAATTATTATTGATTCCATTTTCTGAAATCATATTCTGACTATCTGGCCACAAAATTTGAAAATAACTGCTTTTGTCAATTTTTATTAAATCGCCTGCCTGAACAGAAATCACGTTTACTTTTTTAGATTTAGCCAATTTTAGAAACTCGATGCAATTTTCATATTCACTATCTTGTTTTCCAATAATAATATTCTCTACCTTTAAATTTTGAAGCACTGCAAACAATCCGACCGACAGTGATCCGCATCAAAATGCGAAATCATCAAAAAATCCAGTTTGGTAATTTTTCGATCTAACAAATAAGGAACCACCACTTTTTCACCATAATCATAATCGCGATTATTTCCGCCGTCAATAATGATATTTTTCCCTAGTGGACTTTTTATCACTGTACAATCTCCGCTGTCCTACATCAACAAAATAAATTTCCAAATCATGTGGAATTTTTGCCACAACACTCGAACTCATCGCTACAATTAATATCCCAGCCAATATCTTTTTCCAATTTTTCTTAAACATTTTACTCGTTTCATTTCCCAAAATAAATCGCAAAATTCTAAATTTCTTCTTCTGAAAAAAGTAAATCAAGCCAACTATTCCCACATAATATAAAATCAACATCCAAAAATCAGGCGTTGCCAAATATAATTTCGAAAATGGCAATTGACTACAAATCTCCGCCACCTTAAAAATAATTGCCACAAAAAATTCCTCAAATATTGCCAAAAAACCACCAATTGGCGCAAAAAATAAGCCAGCTATCAATCCAATATAACCAATTGCTAAAATGGGACCAATCAAGAAATAAATCATCAAATTTGATACAAAAAAAGTCAAAGAAACCGTATTAAAACAATAAATCATAATCGGAACAATCAAAATTTGAGCAGCAAAACTGACTAAAAATATTCCTAAAAATGACTTTACTAATTTTGATTTTATGCTATATTTACACTCCAAAAATCGCTTCAAAAAATTATGAAATAACACAATTCCAAGTGTCCCTCCAAACGAAAGCCACATTCCGAACCGCAAAAATATTATATGGATTGATAAAAAGCAACATCATAAAAGTAAACAAAATCGTCACATAAAAATTATTTTTTCGATAAAAATTTTGACTCAGCAAAAGCATTCCACTCATGATACAAGCCCTCATACAAGAAGGTGCTCCACCAGTAATTAACACAAAAAAAGCAAGCATTAATAAAATAATATAATTTTTTAATTTTTTGCGATTGATAAATTTATCCAAAACAAGTTGTACTCCAATTATCACATAAGAAACATGCATCCCAGAAATTGCTAGCACATGTGACATGCTACTATTTTTAAAATTCTCCTTAATTTCATCATCCAAATCGCTACTATCACCAAGCAAAATTCCTTTCAAAAAAGCATTGCTATCTTCTCGGTAACTAGAATCTAACACTTCATACAACTTCTCTTTCAAATCATAAATTTTTTCCATAATACTCGATTGATGTTCCAAAATTTTCGTTTCCTTACTATACAAACTTCCCTGAATCTTACTTTGCTTCAAATAATTTCGATAGCTAAATCCTTTATAATTTCGCGCCACATCTCCTTTCGAAAATTCGCCTGCAATTTGTACAATATCACCATAACGCAAATTGCAATCTTGGCTGGTATAAACAATTAATTTTGTATTTTTCGAACGTTCAACATTGGATTGTATGATTTTCACAACATACTGATTTGAACGCTCCTTTTCCGTTTTTTGACTAACAACTTTGGCAACTCCAGTCAATTCTATTTTTTCTGGATAAATTTTATCAAACGAAAAAATGAGAGCAATATTCATATAAAGCCCCCAAATGATTAAAATAATAATTCCTATTTTTATTGATTGATTCATGGTTAAATCTCCTTTTCAAAAATTTAACCCCCAGCAATTTACTTTTACTGCACAATTCTTCTAGCCGTCACAAAGCGTTGTGAATAATATGAATTTGTATTCATATTATCGATAACAACTCCTCTTTTTGGATTAGCACTATGAATAAATTGTCCTCCCTCAATATAAATACCACAATGTCCAATTTTTGTTTTGCCATCATCATAAAACAATAACAAATCTCCCATTTGCAAATTCGCTCTTTCCACTACAGCTCCCAACGAAGTCTGATCTGCTGCCACTCTACCTAACTTATACCCAAAATGTCCAAATACATAACGTGTAAATCCAGAACAATCAAATCCCGTCTCTGGTGAGCTACAACCCAACACATACGAATATCCTAAATACTGTTTCGCAAATTGCACAACTTCCTTTTGACTCGCAGCTGTTCCCTCTTTTGATTCTGCTACTTGATTTTCGGGAGTCGTTCTTTCTTCCATACTACTTCTTGACGTCACTTCTTTTTCTTTTACTAATGTTTTACTAATATACCCTTCTTTCTTTTTAGGCGTTGTAATTTTATAAAAATTCCCCTCTTCTCCTATAATTGTAACTACATCATCTTCGTCCAACACATCAATAATTGTTGCATTCGTTGAAGCACTTTCTCTTACACGTGCTGTTTCTACAATCACAACAGCTGTTTTATTCATTGTTGTTTCGTTTGGTGTTTCTGGCTGTTGTTCTGACAAATTTTCAGCTGGTTGCTCTGGAGAAGGTGTTTCAGGTGGCGCTGTATTTTCTGGTACAGTTGGCTCTGTCGGTTGCTCTGGTTCTGTTGGCAATTGCTCTACCGATGCTGATTTAGCCGCCAATTTCGTTTTTGTCAACCAACCTGACGATGCTTCAGTTGCTATTTTATACCAATTTCCAAGCTTTGCTTCAATCGTCACACTCGTATTTTGTGCCACTTCTGTTTTAGGATTTGTCGTTAAATTAGGAATCAATCTTAATTTAACTGTACTTTGTAATGTTATATTTTCTCCAATATTCCATTCCAAATTAGTTGTATCAACACTTTCTGGAGTTGGCACAACATTTTGTTCTTCTGGCGGTTGCGAATTAGTTTCCGCAGGAGTTTCTGGAACTGGATTTTGTGGTTCTTCTGGTTGTGAACTTACACTTTCTGGCTCCTCAGCCTTTTTCTCAAAATATTCAGCCTTTGCATATCCCTCTTTTCCTTCATATCGTACTTTATACCATTCACCATTTTCTTCTAAAATCTCCACTTCATCCTTTTCATATAAATTGGTTATGATATTTGAATCTGTCGAAGCCGATTCTCTGATACGAACTGCCGTTGCTTTTACCGTTGCAGTACTTGCCCACGCTTGATTAAAAACCGCTATCATACCAAAAATAAGCATCCATGACAAAACAATTTTTTTCATATCCTACATCCTTTCTTTTCTAATACTTTCCACTTATTCTGCTTCAAGCTTCAATTGAATATGCACTTCTTCCAATTGTTTCGGAAATACCTTGGAAGGTGCTCCCATCATAACATCACGAGCTTTTTTATTTTTTGGAAAAGCAATCACTTCACGAATGGAATCTTCTTCTGCCAATAACATAATAATTCTATCAATTCCTGGCGCCGCTCCTGCATGTGGTGGTGTTCCATAGCTAAACGCATGAAATAACGCACCAAATTTCTTTTTCACATCTTCAACTGTATAGCCAGCTATTTCAAAAGCTTTTATCATAATTTCTTGGTCATGATTTCTAACCGCACCGTGACGCAAGTTCCAAACCATTTCCAACCAAATCAAACTGATACGCCAAAATCTCCAACGGATTTTTATTTTCTAAAGCTTCCAATCCACCTTGTGGCATAGAAAATGGGTTATGATTAAAATCAATCGTTCCTTCGTCTGACAATTCATACATTGGAAAATCCACTATAAAGCAAAATTTATACACATTTTTTTCCAATAAATCTAACTCTTTTCCTAACTTTATTCTAACGTCACCTGCAATTTTGGTTGCTTTCTTTTCCTCATCCGCAATGAAAAATATCGCTGAACCTGGCTTTATTCCCATTTTCTCAACTATTTTTTGTTTTCTTTCTTCTTCGATAAATTTACTAATTCCGCCATTTAAATTCATTTCTTCGTCAATTTTTACCCAAGCCAAACCTTTGGCTTCCAACTCTTGAACTGCAAATTCTGACATCGAATCAAAGAATTTACGCGATTTCTCTTGGCAATTTTCCGTTGCAATCGCTTTAACCGTTTTTCCTTGAAATGCCTTAAATTCGGTTCCTTCAAAAATATCTGTCACATCATAAATAACAAGTGGATTCCTCAAATCTGGTTTATCTGTTCCATATTTCTCCATTGCCTCTCGATATGGAATCCTAAGAAAAGGTCCCTCATCCACTTTCCAATCAGAATTTGCCTTAAATACATTTGGTATAACCGTCTCTATCACACGAAAAACATCTTCTTGCTCAACAAACGCCATTTCAAAATCCAATTGATAAAATTCTCCTGGCGACCTGTCAGCACGTGGGTCCTCATCTCGAAAACATGGCGCAATTTGATAATATTTTTCAAAACCAGACACCATCAATAATTGCTTAAACTGTTGTGGTGCTTGTGGAAGCGCATAAAACTCTCCTGGATGAAGTCTACTTGGCACCAAAAAGTCACGTGCGCCCTCTGGTGAAGAATTCGCCAAAATGGGAGTTTGAATTTCTGTAAAATCTAAAGCATCCATTTCTTTTCTAAAATCTTTCAAAATCTTAGAACGCAATTTTATATTTTGATGAATTTTTTCATTTCGCAAATCTAAAAATCGATATTCCAAACGCAAATCCTCACGAACACTCTGTCCTTCCACATTAATTTCAAAAGGAAGATTCGGATTACATTTTCCAAGCACCGTCAAATCAGTTGCCACAATTTCAATTTCACCTGTTGGAATTTTATCATTTTTATTACTTCTTTCTGTTACTTTTCCTGAAACCGTCATTGTACATTCTTTGTTCAAATCTTTTATTTTTTCCTTTAAATTCGATTCTTCATTTATCACAATTTGGGTAATACCATTTTCGTCACGCAAATCCACAAACATCATTTTTCCTAAATTTCGAATGGTTTGTACAAAACCCGCTAAACGAACTTCTTCGCCAACATTTTTGATATTCAATTGTCCGTAAGTTGTGTGTTCTATATTTATTTTCCATGTTTCGCATCATTCCTCCAATCAAATTTGAACTTTTGCCTTCAAATTTGTGGGTACATTATATAACATTATTTCGAATTTTTCAATTGTTTTGTTAAAAATTCACAAAAAATATAAAAAGGAAATAATCTTCATTATTTCCTTCTACCCTTTAAAAAATTCTAGCATACAGCTCCAATTCACCAACTGAAACCTGATCCCAATTATGCCAACGATTCGATTCACATGTTATTCGCCAATATCGATGTGAACCCGCATTTACCATAAAACTAGAATCCACTTTTCCTTCTGTCGTTTCAAATGCCTCCTCACTTACATTAACCCAATTCTCTCCGTCATCCGAATATTGTATATGACCAGTTCTAACATAATAATCACTTACCTCCACATACTGTCCTTTTTTCACTACAATTTTATAAACATTAACTGGTTCCGTAAAATCATACCCAATATATGCTTCTTGTAAATTATCTGTCCACCATTGGTTTTCTATTGTGCCATCAAATGCATTTTGCGGAACATAGTCTAAGCCATACGCATTGCAAATTGCTTGCCCTTTTTCCATTTTTTGTGGTAATATTGAATTTTCATCAATTTTATGTCCGTAACTCGACTTGAAAATCTCCTCTTGCCAAGTATCATCTGTCAATACTTTTCTGGCAGCATAATCACTTTTGCCAATGGCAGTCATAGCCTCTTCACTTTGTATAACCTCACGCCTTATAATTTCATTTTTCAACATATAATCCACTGCCTGTGTAGAACTCATCAACTTCTGCATAGTTTCAATATCTCTTACCATATGACGTAAAGTTTCAAATTGGCTACCATCTACTCCTGCCAAATCTGCCCAAGGAATGCCCTCTTCATTTGTATTATAGCACCTACTATACATTTCCAATTCTCCCACTGACACTTGATCCTCATATCTCCATCGAGTCGATTCACATGTTATTCGCCAATATCGATGTGAGCCTGCATTTACCTTAAAACTAGAATCCACTTTTCCTTCTGTCGTTTCAAATTCTTCCTCATTCACATTAACCCAATTATTTCCATCATCTGAATATTGTATATGACCAGTTTTAACATAATAATCTTCTGTATTTCCTGCATATGGTCCTTTTTTGACTACAATTTTATAAACATTAACTGGTTCCATAAAATCATATCCAATATATGGTTCTTGTAAGTCATCCGTCCACCATTGGGTTTCTGTTGTTCCATCAAATGCATTTTCTGGAACATACTCCAATCCATACGCATTACAAATTGGATTTCCCTCCTGCATTTTCTGTGGCAATATTGAATTTTCATCAAAATAAGCAACCATTTCACTCGCTAAAATTAAATCCATACTCTCCTGATTTACAACTGCTTTATAGCCAGCATATTTATTCTTTGACAACATTACAATAGCACTCTGATTCTCCACAATAGCTGGCATAATTACACGATTACTTCTTACCATATAATCTACTGCATTTCTAGAATTCATCAATTGCTGTAAACATGTTCCATTCGCAAGAACTTGTTCCATTGTGTTATAATCATATTCATCCTGCAAATTAGCACATTCTAGCCAAATTCTTATATCATCCACTTCTGCAATTGTAGCTCCATTGATAGGAGGCTCATACAAAGCAACTGAAAAATCCTCATGAATAATAAATCCAATGGCTTGTTCATCCAATGTATAAATTCCTGAAAAATTTTCCGTTTCAAAATTGGATATGTTCTCATCTTTCTGTTGCAATAAACTTTGCGTTAACTGACTTCTATCAAATGGCTTTCCCATTTCCCAAAATTCCAATTGAATTTCGGACATCACTAATCCAATTTTTTCCTGCACAAATGCAAAAAGATTTTTCTCACTTGCTTTTTCAACTCTTTTCAAAATTCCCTGTTCCCCTATTGTAATCCCAATTGCAACACCAGCCAAAATAAATAACACAATTATTGTTACCATTAATCCAATCAACGTAATTCCCTGATTATCTCCTCTTTTCATCCTCTTCTCCTTTGTTTTGATTTTTACATATAAATAATTTGTGAATTAAACTTTTCACAAATTTCTATCCTAATAAAATGCAATCATTGCGTTACTTTTTACTCCTATAAAATTACATGTGTGTACAGCGCCAACGCTTTCGTCATCTTTTTGTTTCATCTTTATTCTCCCTTCCACTTTCTCTTTATTTTTATTATATCCTATTATTCTTATTTTGACAAGCAATTTAAAAAAAGACCGTCTTAGGCGGTCAATTTTCTTTTGCACTTATTAAACATTTTCTTTAATATATTCAACAACATCACTTACAGCTACAACTTTTTCTGCATCTGTATCTGGAATTTCAATATCAAATTCTTCTTCTAAAGCCATTACTAATTCAACAATATCCAAAGAATCTGCTCCTAAATCATCAATAAAAGATGCTTCCATTGTTACAGCTGTATCTGCAACACCTAATTGCTCTACAATAATTGCTTTTACTTTTTCAAAAACTTCCTCACTGCTCATAATTAAATCCTCCTTTTTCGATTTCAAATTTTATAGTTTAGTTTTATTATATGTTTTAACAAATGTCAAGTACTTATTTCATTTTTTTTGGAATTCTTCCATCATTTTTTCCACAGACTTGCTTTTTACGAATTCTTCCGCCTGTTTCAAGGTTGTATAGAATAGAAATTCATCACTACTTCCATGCGCTTTTACAACAGGTTTTTTAACTCCTAAAAACAATGCGCCTCCGTATTCCTTATAATCTGTCATTTTCTTGAATTGATTAATCGCTGGCAGACATGGTACTGTTGCAATGGTTCGCAAAATATTTTTTGTCAAACTTTCCGTTAAAGATACCTTTACCAATTTTCCAACCCCTTCTACCGTTTTTAAAAATACATTTCCTGTAAAGCCATCTGTTATCAATCCATCCACTTCACCAGTAAAGCAGTCTCTTCCTTCTACATTTCCAATAAAATTAATTCCATATTCTTTAGCATTTTCCTTTAATAAAGTATATGTTTCCTTCATCAAATCGTTACCCTTTGTTTCTTCTGTTCCAATATTTAGCAAACCAATTCTTGGATTCTCCAATCCCAAAGTATTTTTCAAATAAATATTGGACATTTGAGCAAACTGCACTAAATTCAAAGGTTTACAATTAGTATTCGCGCCCGCATCCATCAGTAAAAATCTACCATGATGAGCTGGCAAAATCGGTGCAATTGCTGGTCTATCAATACCTTTTATTCTTCCCACCAATAACGTGGCACCTGTTAAAAGAGCGCCCGAATTACCTGCTGAAATAAAAACATCGCCTTCGTTATTTTTTAACATATCAAATCCAACCACCATTGATGAATCCTTCTTTCCTCGAATTGCCTGTGTTGGAATATCTTCCATTTCAATTTTCTCAGTCGTATGCCTAATCGTAATTTTATTCGAAACTTCGCTTATATTTTCTTTTCCATAAAATTCTTTTACTTTTTGATTAATTACATTTTCGTCACCTGTCAAAATAATATCTGCTTCTATTTCCTTTGCAGCTTTTACAGCTCCTTTTATATTCGCATCTGGTGCATTATCTCCACCCATTGCATCTAAAATAATTTTCATGCCTTTTGTCCCCCCTAGATTATTTCTATTCGTATTTATTTTTAGACATTACTATTTTATTATAAATTACGAAAAAATCAAGTATTTTTTTCGATTTTGTGAAAATTTTAGCAAGCATGTTAACGAAATATAAAACTCTAATATTATCTCTATAATACATCATTTTACAATTGCCAATTATCTAAAATCAAATTTTTCCCTTCAAAAATAACGCTTCCAGTTTCTTGATTTTTTTATGTAAATATGATATAATATAGATATATGGGCGTATTTTACACAAACTCTACTTTATTGAATTAATAGAAATTACAGAAAACATATTTGTTGGAAAAAGTGAAATTGTCTGGTAACAATCAATGCTTCCGAAGATTATGAAGACATCGCAAGAACCATAAATAAAGCTCACAATGCATGAACTCTTTCATTTTATTTTCCTGACCTTTGGCATCTTCGGGTGCTTTTCTTTATATAACAAAAAACGGTTCGTATGAACCGCTTTTTTATTATATTAATATCTTACTCAACAATATCAGATACAACTCCAGAACCTACTGTTCTACCACCTTCACGGATAGCGAATCTTAGTCCTTTTTCAATTGCGATTGGTGTGATTAATTCGATTGTCATCGCAATGTTTTCACCTGGCATAACCATTTCTGTTCCTGCAGGTAATTCAATAACACCTGTAACGTCTGTTGTTCTGAAATAGAATTGTGGTCTATATCCATTAAAGAATGGTGTATGTCTTCCACCTTCTTCTTTTTTCAAGATATAAACTTCTGATTTGAATTTTGTATGAGGATTGATTGTTCCTGGTTTTGCAATAACTTGACCTCTTTCGATATCTTTTCTGTCAATACCTCTTAAAAGAAGACCAATGTTGTCACCAGCTTCTGCTTGGTCTAATAATTTTCTGAACATTTCAACACCTGTAACAACTGTTTTAGCTCTTTCTTCTCTAATACCAACGATTTCAACTTCGTCTTGCATTTTAACAATTCCTCTTTCAACTCTACCAGTAGCAACTGTACCACGACCTGTAATAGTAAATACGTCTTCAACTGGCATTAAGAATGGTTGATCAACTGGTCTTTCTGGTG
>OFHM01000440.1_pt1 | contig 36673 bp, 50 predicted proteins | sample 1521311 | NCBI WGS metagenome assembly OFHM01 (sample SAMEA3504083, study PRJEB24116) | mouse gut metagenome | biome: mouse gut; feature: mouse-associated habitat; material: faeces | place: Denmark | collected 2011 | reverse complement strand
CAGACATAGCATTTTCTAGTGCAGTGATGTCGGCTTCAGGGAGTTTCGGCATTGGGTTAATAGTGTTCTCGGTATTTTTTCGATGATCTTCTTCCAGTTTCATCATGCGTTCAGCTATTGTATATTCTCTATCTAAAACATAGTTTACAGTCTTAGCACCTTCTGGTGAATTTTTTTCAATATAACGATATTTTTCAACTATATCTTGTTCGGAAGAACGTAATTGGAAGGCATGTAAAATTTCCTTCTCGTCTGTTAATTCCATTAGATAATCAACAGAAACATTAAAAAAATCTGAAATCATTTTTAAAAAAGTATGTCCAGGTTCAGTCGCCTCTAATTCATAATTTCTAAGAGTAAATTTAGAAATACCCAATTCCTGAGCTAATGCCTCTCTTGTATATCCATGATCTTTTCTTACTTTAATAAGTCTATCGCCAAAACTCATGCGTTGCTACCCCTCCTTATGGTTTGATTATATGCAATAAGTTGCAAAATGTCAACATGAATGTACCTGAAAAAGATACTTTTTTTCAAAAACAATATTGACATGTATCTGAAAAAGGTGTATAAAGATAAAGAAAGGTATCTAAAATAGATACATTTTTGAGAAAGGAGGGTATCTAATGCTGGTAAACATTGAAGCAGAAAGAGTGAGAAAACAGATTACAAAGGAAGAGTTGTCTGAAAAGCTCAATGTTTCCTTACGAACATACTATAACTGGGTTAACGAAGAACGCGATGTGCCAAGTAAAAAATTGAAGCAAATGGCGATAATTTTCGGGACAAGTATGGACTACCTAATGCAAGGGTGTAATGGAATAGAGCGAGAGAAGGAGGCAGTATGAAGAGATGGAAGCGATATTAAAGGAACGCATCGAGAGTATATTTACGCGCGAAATGGGTGAAGGAACTCTTAGCATCATTTTAAGGAGCGAGAAAATTTCTCAGCAAGTAAAAACAGAAGATTTATCCATTGCAAATACAAAGACAACAAAGTATGTAGAGAAGGTGTCTACGTATAAAGGAGGTGGAGGAACGTTCACCGTCATAATAAAAAGTGAACATATTCCTCCACAAGTAGGATTAGATAATTTGTTTTTTACATTAGATGCTCTTATCGAACAAGCGAAAAATGAATTTAAGTTGTTATGATGCCTGCTTTTGACATTAGGAGTAAAAGGTCTTTGGCTTCTGAGGGATGTTGCTCCAATATATTTAAGATATTTTTTTCATTATCGCTGAGAGGTGAATTTGCTATCAGTGCGTGTAGTAAATTCGGATTAGACAGAATCACACCGAACATATCAGCAGATAATTCATCCTTACTTTTTTCAGAAGCAGAAAATAAAGCAGGAGTGTAATTAGTGAATGAGCAAAGCTCTAAAAATTGATTATCGGGTTTATCAGGATTTTTTTCGTAAAACATAAATTGTTTTTTAAGTTGCTGAGAGAGATTACTCATTCCATCAGGTTGCTGGGTATATTCAATATAACGCAGATGAGAAATATCAAAAGGAATAGAAAAATCAACTTTCTCACGAATCAAAATGGTTCTTGGTTTTATGGCGTGGCGAATACCAAGTTCATAAAAGACATTAGGGTTTGGATATGTGATGTCGGCAATCACATATTTGGAATGCATTAATTTGGTAAAGATGTCATTGCTAATAGATCCTGGATTAAGCTCTTCGTCGGCTCGGAGAACTTGTAAAGAAGGATTAGATTTTTTAATAGCTTCTTTGATGATGAAGTCGTATTTTTCTTCAATTCTTCTTCTGTGATTGTGTGTCCACCAATCTGTTGCGTGCCTATAGGCATGATTACAAAACATGTGTTATTCATATAGATGAACTCCTTTCTTCTTATGAATCTCGACCTTACATTGATACTCTGATTATAACATTGATTAAGTATTGATTACAAGAAAAACAGAAAGCGAGGTGAAATACGGTAGGATTGAGAGTTTTATTACTGAAAAGAAAGGATGCTTACTTGGTATAACGATCAATAACCAGATCTAAACATTTGTTTAGATAATCTACATTCATAAAATTAATTCCTTTCTATATTACTCGGGCATGGCAGTGCCCTGTACCTAGATTATAGGAGAAGTGGAAGAAAATGACAATAAGCTTTGAATCAGTTTATTTGGAATTAGAGAAAAAGTGACAGTAGAAGGAGGTGAGATAAGGTGCCTTATGGAATAAAAATAGGATCAGTTGTTATTGATTCAGATTTTGTGGACAGGATTGCGGAAAAAGCGGTTGATAAAGTTTTATCCGAGCTCCCAGAAGAAGCCCGGACACATGATGTGGCAAAACACATACTGAAAAAAGCAAGTGAACAATTAGGAAGTAGAAGGATTGATCATAAAGAATGAACATGCATATCATGCAATGTGTCTAAAATCGTTGCAAGTGAACTTTTTGAAGTCTCTGGAAGCAAGACATAATTCCCGAGATTTCCAATTAAGTTCAAGCAAATAGAAAGCGAGGTGAGAAGAGATGATTAGAGGGAAGGAGTGTATTGATACGAAAGGGAGGAAGGCCGAGTATGTTCCTCAAATAAGAATAGCTGAAATCACGGACGAGGGAGAAGTGAAAGAGGAAATAACAATCACAGGGCGAAACGCAATAATAATTTTTGAGGCAGCAAAAATCAATGAGCGTTTAGAAGCTAAAGAGTGCTATATGGAAGACGGTGCGATATTGAATGTAGCAGAGATAATGAGAGGATAAAGTATTACCTATAAAACCCAAAATTGTTTTATAGGTAATACGGTCTTGACTAAAGGGGATGTAGACAAATAATGAAATCGCGTATGAAAAGGAAAAATAGGATCCAGAAAGTCGGGAAAGCCATGGAGACTATGATTGTGAGGTGTGAGTATTTAAAAGACGAGAAAGATAAGGTTAAAAAGCCGGAATGTTGCATGAATACGTATATGGAAAAGCAGCTTGCATACATAGAAGGTAATTTAAAGAATATCCAGGCTGAGATTATGAGGATAAGAAAAGCTGAGATTGAACATGAAATGGTTTTTGTGGAGGTAGAACCGGGAAAGTATAAATTGTTCGATTTCATGACGGGGATACTACGGGAAGTGCAAACATTATCCATGGATGAACTGCATGATTATATCAACCGTCGCGCAGGATACAAGGTTTATTGATTGCCAATTGTAAAATTGTAGCCAGAGTCAGTTTTTGAAGCAGAAACGGTTAGCTCATTGTTCTTGCCGTCGTGAAAAGAAAGAACAAAAAGAGAACCGTCATATTCAACAACATCGCAACGTTTAAAATGCCATGTATCTGGAAGTGATTTAATAAATTTTAGCATGGCATAATAAAAAGTTGGATAAGGATCTCTCATATCGTGTCTGTCATGACCAGTATAATAAAGTTTTGGTTCTTTCATGATACCTCCATAAAAAGCGTGGCGGTTGATAATAAAATTATAGGAGAACTGGAAGGAAATAGCAATATGATTCATGGGTAGTAGAAGAAAGGTGGCAATATGAATAGTGTAGACAGAGCAAATACAGAAAAAAACAGGGCAAAAGAGATTGCCAGAAAAGAACCTTATGAATTAATAAGGATGGATAAAGGGGTATACAGACGCGGGGGTGAGAAGATTAAGAAATTCATGTGTAAAATACTTGAAGTGATTGATGAAGAAAAAATGAGTTACTTAGAAGTAAATGAAGCAATGTATCAAATGGATACATTGCTTCGTGAAAGGTCACTGGAGGTTCCGATCGTATTTAAACAGGAAGGAAGTGATATTGAGTGAAAAAGGGAATATGTGTAAATATCAATCCTGGTTCAGACATAGCAAAGGAGACAGATTACCAGTCCAATTTGCTTCACAGGATATTAGATGCAATAACAGAAGTGCGCTGCATGAGTATTGACATCAAATCTGGTACAAAGATAGAAAAGGAGATAATACATCAGACGGAAGTGCTTGAGAGGATAGTGGAAGAATTGGAAACATTATCCAGCACTGTGAAGGAGATAAAGAATTCACCGACGGGAAGATATACTATAAAAATTGATGAAAAAACTAAAAAAAGTCTAGGGCCGGAAAGGAAGGTAGAAGGAGATATAAAATTGAAAAAGCGTAAAAGGAATAATCTGACAATAATTTTTAAATTTAATGCAGAAAATATACTTCCAAGATTGGATGAATTCATTGAAGAAAAGGTTGTAAATATTCAAGAAAAGTACCCCCATGCACATGTGCGCATAGAGGTTTTGTATTAAATTTCTATATTACTCGGGCATGGCCGTGCCCTGTATCTAAATTATAGAAGGAATGGAAGAAAATAGCAATGAGATTCCGAAGAAGAGAAGGAGGTGGTATAAAGTGCTGAAAAAGATTTACCAAGAGCTTGTAGAAATAAGAAAAGAACTCCAAGCTATTCGGAATTGCAAGGAGTTCAATGTTAAACACACTATTGATGGGAAAGTACTTCAATCAATTGCATATCATCAAACATTGGAGAATTATTTGTCAGAATCTTCTAATGATTGAATGGATTGGTAACAATTTTGAAGTATCGAATCAATGTTGCTTGTTGAAAGCGGTTTGGAGGTGGTATAGGAGGTGAAAAAGATAATGCAAAAATTAAAAACAATCCAGAAAAATAAACCAGAGTTATTTCAATGGATTGTAAGTGGACTTATATTCTGGATACCGATACTAATATCATTAACGTTACGAATTTTGACATGGCCATGGCCTTACTGAATTTCGCGGGCAAGGTCACCTTCAAAGGGATAGTCGAAAGGAACGCTTTCAGGGCCTTCTAAAACATTGCGGATACTGGTATGTGTTGAATCGGATTCAACAATACACATTGTTTCTTGCATATATGTTACTGTGCCAGTTCCCCTGACAAGTTCAAGGTGGCCAAGGGAATCGCCGGTTGCAGGATCTAATATCTCATCGTCACTGAGTCCATAAATTAGAAAACGTTGACCAATAGTTACATTATTTAATGAGAGGATAAAGTATTACCTATAAAACCCAAAATTGTTTTATAGGTAATACGGTCTTGACTAAAGGGGATGTAGACAAATAATGAAATCGCGTATGAAAAGGAAAAATAGGATCCAGAAAGTCGGGAAAGCCATGGAGACTATGATTGTGAGGTGTGAGTATTTAAAAGACGAGAAAGATAAGGTTAAAAAGCCGGAATGTTGCATGAATACGTATATGGAAAAGCAGCTTGCATACATAGAAGGTAATTTAAAGAATATCCAGGCTGAGATTATGAGGATAAGAAAAGCTGAGATTGAACATGAAATGGTTTTTGTGGAGGTAGAACCGGGAAAGTATAAATTGTTCGATTTCATGACGGGGATACTACGGGAAGTGCAAACATTATCCATGGATGAACTGCATGATTATATCAACCGTCGCGCAGGATACAAGGTTTATTGATTGCCAATTGTAAAATTGTAGCCAGAGTCAGTTTTTGAAGCAGAAACGGTTAGCTCATTGTTCTTGCCGTCGTGAAAAGAAAGAACAAAAAGAGAACCGTCATATTCAACAACATCGCAACGTTTAAAATGCCATGTATCTGGAAGTGATTTAATAAATTTTAGCATGGCATAATAAAAAGTTGGATAAGGATCTCTCATATCGTGTCTGTCATGACCAGTATAATAAAGTTTTGGTTCTTTCATGATACCTCCATAAAAAGCGTGGCGGTTGATAATAAAATTATAGGAGAACTGGAAGGAAATAGCAATATGATTCATGGGTAGTAGAAGAAAGGTGGCAATATGAATAGTGTAGACAGAGCAAATACAGAAAAAAACAGGGCAAAAGAGATTGCCAGAAAAGAACCTTATGAATTAATAAGGATGGATAAAGGGGTATACAGACGCGGGGGTGAGAAGATTAAGAAATTCATGTGTAAAATACTTGAAGTGATTGATGAAGAAAAAATGAGTTACTTAGAAGTAAATGAAGCAATGTATCAAATGGATACATTGCTTCGTGAAAGGTCACTGGAGGTTCCGATCGTATTTAAACAGGAAGGAAGTGATATTGAGTGAAAAAGGGAATATGTGTAAATATCAATCCTGGTTCAGACATAGCAAAGGAGACAGATTACCAGTCCAATTTGCTTCACAGGATATTAGATGCAATAACAGAAGTGCGCTGCATGAGTATTGACATCAAATCTGGTACAAAGATAGAAAAGGAGATAATACATCAGACGGAAGTGCTTGAGAGGATAGTGGAAGAATTGGAAACATTATCCAGCACTGTGAAGGAGATAAAGAATTCACCGACGGGAAGATATACTATAAAAATTGATGAAAAAACTAAAAAAAGTCTAGGGCCGGAAAGGAAGGTAGAAGGAGATATAAAATTGAAAAAGCGTAAAAGGAATAATCTGACAATAATTTTTAAATTTAATGCAGAAAATATACTTCCAAGATTGGATGAATTCATTGAAGAAAAGGTTGTAAATATTCAAGAAAAGTACCCCCATGCACATGTGCGCATAGAGGTTTTGTATTAAATTTCTATATTACTCGGGCATGGCCGTGCCCTGTATCTAAATTATAGAAGGAATGGAAGAAAATAGCAATGAGATTCCGAAGAAGAGAAGGAGGTGGTATAAAGTGCTGAAAAAGATTTACCAAGAGCTTGTAGAAATAAGAAAAGAACTCCAAGCTATTCGGAATTGCAAGGAGTTCAATGTTAAACACACTATTGATGGGAAAGTACTTCAATCAATTGCATATCATCAAACATTGGAGAATTATTTGTCAGAATCTTCTAATGCTTGAATGGATTGGTATCAATCTCGAAGTATCGAATCAATGTCAATCGTTCGATTTCATGACGGGGATACTGCGGGAAGTGCAAACGTTATCCATGGATGAACTGCATGATTATATCAACCGTCGCGCAGGATACAAGATTTATTGATTACCAATTGTAAAATTACAGCCAGAGTCAGAACTGGAAAGAAAAATCAAAAAGGAGGCGATAAGGATGGAATATCCGAAGCCGTTTATGAGAAAGAAAGACCTTATAGATATGGGTATACCGCCGCAATATTTGGATCGGGCGATCTGCATACCAGGTCAGACTTTTGCTTTTAAACTGGATCCTTCTAAGAAGACAAGCCCTTACATATTTGACACACAAGGGTTTGAGAAGTGGCGGGTTAAAGATACAGTTGAACAGCACAAGATTATGCAGAGGAGGAGTACGATAGCATGACATTCAGAGAGAAATTTCACAAGGATTTTCCCAAAAAGAAAGATTTTAACCCAGCGTCAAAATGGTGCCCTTCAGCGTTTGATTATGAAGCAGATTGGACTTGTCATCCGACAGGCCGCGATCCAGAAGGGCCGGACTGTGATGCGTGTTGGAATCGGGAGATGCCGGAACAGAAGATTTTTTATTTTTGTGATGGGGAGGTTGAAAAATGCAGGAATAGCAAAATGTGTTTCAAAAACTGCGCAGGGAATCCAACAGAGGACCATTGCAGGCACACGTCTGACATTAAACATGCAAAAAATTTTGTCAGAACGCCAGGGCGATCAAGGAATTTTGTGGAGCGGGATCATGCAAGATTAGACGGGAAGGAAATACCGATTACTATTAGTATTAAACCAAATCAGGCATAAAGCAGACATAGAAAGGAGCCAAGCCTCCGGCCGGGGCAATGTGCGCACAGGCTTCTTTAGAAAGATGCAGGAAATACTAGACTTTTTAACCGAAGAGGAAGAAGAGATACCAGCACCGGATCGAGGTCTGGAAGAATGGAAAAAGAAAAAAAGCGAAGCCCGCGCCCGTATGGCTGCCATGCAGGGACTGCCGTATGAGGTTAAGAAGAAACGTTCAGAGCTTCGCGCGAATGAATTTATAGAGCAGATGTATGACAGGGATAAAGAGGCCCATGTCTCTGTTGGCGGACTGGACAGTATCACATTACATGTATTCCTGAAATCCATAGGGATTGATGTGCCGGCAATATCGGTATCGGGACTGGAAGACAGGAGTATCCAGAAAGTACATAGGGCATTAGGCGTAACGGTTCTTAAGTCCTACAAGTCTAAAGTGCAGGTGATCAATGAGATGGGATTCCCTGTGATCAGCAAACGTATTGCCGGAAAGATTGCGCTTTTACAGAATCCAAGTGAAAAGAATAAGACTGTGAGACATGCAATCATCACGGGTGAGTGCGGGGAACTGGGACATTATGCGAAGAACAGCCGGATGAAGCTTCCGCAGAAGTGGCTGAAACTGTTCGGAGGATATGAAAATCAGAATGAAGGTGTCCATTATCAAAGGCCCGATTTTAAAGTATCAAATGAATGTTGTTATTGGTTAAAAGAAAAGCCATGTGATGACTGGGCGAGGGAACATGGCAGTTTTCCATTCCTTGGGATGATGGCATCTGAGGGCGGACAGAGGGAAGAAGCGCTTACGGACCACGGATGCAACTATTACGGGAAGACAGTAATGAGGTCGGCGCCCTTTGCACCGTATCTGAGAAACGATATCCTTGCCCTGGCACAGGAGATGGACAAGTGGTATCACGATCACAAGGATATATTTGAGCGTTTGTATTATGAACAGCCTTACAGCAGGGACAAGAACGGGAATGTGGTGCCGTATGTGCCGGTTAAGAGCATTATACCTGAGATTTATGGGAGGATTGAAAAGGACAGAGACGGGAATCTTGAGACAACCGGTGCAAAACGTACTGGATGCAGTATGTGCGGGTTTGGGATCCATCAGGAAGAGAGGCCCCACAGGTTTGACAAGCTCAGGGAGCGTAACCCGAAAGAATGGGAGTTTTATATGTACAGATGCTGTACGGATCCGGTAACAGGAGAAAAGTACGGATGGGGAAGAGTGTTGGATTATATCGGTGTGGAGTGGGAGGATATACCAGGCGTGCAGGTCGATCTGGCCGACTGCTTTCCAAGTGCGATGCGGTGCACCGGGTAATTATTATTTTCAAGGGAGAGAAGGGACATGGACAAAGGAAACAATGATGTGATTATAAATATTAGTACACAGCAGATCTATCAGCACCCAGACAACCCAAGGAAGGATCTTGGGGACCTGTCTGAACTGATGAGTTCGATCAAGAAAAACGGGATCATGCAGAATCTGACTGTGATACCCGGACACTGGCTTACGGATGAAGAATGGAGAGAGACATGCGGGGAGTATAAGAAGAATCCTAGCGAGGAACTGCGGATGCTGATGAATAAAAGGTGGACACCGGACGGCTATACACTGATTATTGGACACCGAAGGTTTGCGGCATCGAAGATGGCAGGCATTACAGAACTTCCCTGCCGGATCGTGGAGGGAATGGATAAAAAGGACCAGGTATCAACCATGCTGGCAGAAAATATGCAGAGGGCAGATCTGACAATCTGGGAGCAGGCAAACGGTTTCCAGATGATGCTTGACCTTGGAGAAACGGAAGAGCAGATAGCGGAAAAATCCGGTTTCAGCAAGACAACAGTGCGCCGGCGTCTGAACATTGCCAGGCTGGACCAGAAGATCCTGAAGGAAAAAGAAGCTGACGACAGTTTCCAGCTGTCACTCAAAGACCTGTATGAACTGGAAAAGGTAGAGGATATTGCTGTCAGAAATAAAATACTGAGAGAGGCAAGGGATTCCAGGGATATCATTTGGAGAGCACGAAATGAAGCAAGTGAAGCTGCAAGAAAAAAGAGAGCCTGCACAATCATTCAGATGCTGGAGGATGCCGGGGTTAAAAAAGCACCTGAGAAGGCCGGAGACGAGATATACACATCAAAATGGGAGTCCGTAAAGGAGTACTCTCTCGATAATGATCCTCCAAAGAGACTGAGGCTTCCGAAGAAAGAAAAGGATACAATGTATTACCTCCGCCATTACAGCAGTATCAAAGTAATCAAGAAAGCACCAAAAAGGCAGGAAACACCGCAGGATATAGCGCGCAAAGAAATTGAAAGAGGAAAGAAGCAGATCAAGGCCGTCATGAAAGCGATGGATGCCCGGAAGCAGGAATTTATAAGCTGTGTAATTTCCGGAAAAATCCCGCCTGTAAAAGAAACAGCGGAGATCCAGGAGGAGATGTGGCACGTTCTGGTAGAGACAGGGACATATCTGAGAGCGTCAATCCTGCAAAAATTTTTCACAGGAAAAGAGAGTTATGAATGCACACGGGAAGAAAGGGAAGAGGCCGGCAGGAAAGTCGAGGGGCTAAGTGTGATTTCCCAGATGATGATTGTCTTGGGTAATGAGCTGAAAACAGCGGTGGATGATGTTTATGACTGGCAGCTTCATTATAACACGGAGAGATGCAGGAAAATTAAAAGGGCCTACGCCGTTCTGGAAAGATACGGCTGGACCTATACCGAAGAGGAGAAGCAGATCCTTGATGGTACACACGAGTTATATGTGCCGGAGGAGAAGAAATAGAGAAAATAAAAAGAAACGGGCAACCGTTGGCGCGATTGTCCGTTTCAAAAAAATGTGTCAGTACTCTAAACAAATATATTGTATCAAATCTGACACAAAACTGCAAGCGGTATTTTACCCCAAAGACCGCTAAAATAGAGGGTTTTCGGAGGCTTTCCGGTCTTGTAATGGATAGTAACAAGTCTACGAAAACATCGGATGCAGGAATAAGGAGGAGCGGTGTCAGATGAAGAAAGTACAGACAATAGACACAGAACAGAAAGGGAATGGAAGGAAGGAGAGGGGAGGCTGTCAGAGGGAGGGCAGCAGTCAGAAGAGGACAGGCCGTACAGGAAGGTCCATAAAGAGAAGGGGAAAGGGGAAGGGCCGGAAAAGGAAGAACCGGAAGCAGGGCAGGCGCTTCGTCCCCTACGACTATGAGAAGGCATATGACCAGGCATTATCCGATCTGGATGAATGGTTTGTAGAGCAGATGCTTCATCGGGGAGCAAAATCTGTGTACGCCCTGAAAGAGATCCGGGCAGGGGAGCAGTTCGAAGTAGAGATCTATCCCCAGTTCCGGAGCATGGAAGACGTGCCCCCGGAAGGAAGGGAGATCAAGAAAGACAATACCAGGGCGCAGAAGAACCTGAACGATAAGAATGCACGGAAGTATTTGGAGCGCCTCATCAATCGCAACTTTTCCGACAGGGACATTTGGATCACGCTGACCTTCGATGATGCGCATCTTCCCCCGGACGGGGATATAGACGCGGCGATTAAGATCATACAGAAGTATTTCAGGAGGATCAATTACCAGAGACGCAAATTAGGTCTCAAGAATGCCAGGTATGTATACGTGATCGAGTACAGCCCTGAAGCTGCTATCCGCTGGCACTATCACATAGTCATGGACGGAGACATGGATATGGACCTGGTGGAAAAATGCTGGAAACAGGGAAGCCGGAACGAGGTAAGGAGATTGCAGAAAGATGAGAACGGCTTATCCGGCCTGGCCAATTATATCGTCAAGGAGAAGCACCGGATCAAGTCCGAGAAGCGATGGAACTCTTCCAGGGGCCTTATAGGTCCAGATATCCGTGTTGTCCACTCCAAACAGCCGGAAAAAGGCAGGGGGAACTACAAGAAGATAGAAAAGTATGTAAATGACATGGTAAGGAACCAGAACAGCATAGAGGAGCAGATGAAGAAGTGGTATCCGGACCATGATTTCACCAACGCGGCAGTGTATTTCAATGATTTCAACGGGATGTTCTACATACACGCCCGTATGAGGAAAAGGAGGTCACAGGAACATGATGAGAGGACGGTCGCAAAGAGGCGTAAGAGCACGTAAAAGAAAGAGAATATTAAAGAATCCGAAGGCGGCAGCAGTCAGCAGTCCGATTACGGATGCAATGGAGAGGATCATGTGGATGTTCAAAGTCAGGGACTGCCGTCATATCTGCCTGTTTTGCGAATACTACGAAAAATGCGGATTAGACGGGATACCGGAAAGAGGAGGTATAGAAAAGATGAATATGAAATACGCAAAAAGGAGTGAAGACACAGAGCAGATCCAGATCATAAACTGGGCGCAGTGGCATACTGGAAAGCATCCGGAGCTTAAGTGGCTGCACCACATACCGAACGGTGGCAGCAGAAACAAGCTTGAAGCGAGGAAGTTGAAAGAGATGGGAGTGAAGGCCGGGGTGTCAGATCTCTTCCTTCCATATCCGAAAGGATGCTATCACGGGATGTACATAGAGATGAAATTCGGCAACAACCGCCATACTGACAAGCAGAAAGAATTCCTTGCAGATATGGCGGAAACCGGATACTTTGTGGTGACATGCTATTCATATGAGGATGCGAAGAAGGTGCTTGAAGAATACGTGACATTGCCAGGTCCTGAGGCGAACAGCATCCGCGCAAATAACGGCGTAGATGAAATAATAATCCATGAATCATCATGGACAGAAGGAAAGCATGAAATGAGCATCCCTAACAACAGCATCCTGAAAGACGGAAAGATAAAGGAGGCGCGCTCAAAATGACGCTTCAGGAATTTGCAGGAATCATAGAGAATTCCGATGAGGTAAGGATCATCAAGGATGGAAAGGATATCTTTACCGGATGGCTTGCCATGCTGACCATGCATAATGCAATGTATACAGATATCCGGAATGATATAGTAAAGAAATTCAGAGCCAAGCCGGAACTCCGACACAGGAAATGGAAAGAGCTTGGACTTGCCAGACCGTTACAGCCGGACGAAGCACCGGATTACAGCTTCAGCGATCTACAGATGTCCCTTTACTATACGATTTACCTGTAAAAGGAAATGGGAAATGAGAACAGGAGGAGAACAATGAAAGTTATCGCAGTGATGTCGCCGAAAGGCGGGATCGGGAAGACCACGACTGCCGATTCCATAGCTTACATATTAGGCGAAGAACAGGAAAAGAAAGTGCTTTTGATAGACGGAGATCCCCAGGGAGATACGTCAAAGACCTTCCGTCGTTATGATCCGGAAGGCATAGGAACGAGTGAACTGTTGGAAGATCATGTGTGTGCCGGAGGAGATTATCATACTTCGGATTTAATCCAGACAACGGAATACCCGCACATTGACATCGTTCCGGCCAATGGATATCTGGTAAAGACAGACCTTAACCTCATGATAAGCCAGGAAGATAACCAGATAAACAGATTAAAAGATGCTCTTGCAGAAGTTGAGGGGGAGTATGACTACTGCATCTGTGACTGTGGCCGCCTGTTTGACATGGCCGTAGTCAATATCCTGATTGCATCCGGACTTGTCATAGCGCCAGTAAAGGTTGGCGGTTTCGAGAATGAAGCAGTAAAAAATCTATGCGAACAGATAACGACGCTTCAAGAGATTAATCCGGAACTTAAGATAAAGGGGATCCTGACCATGAGGCAGAAGAATAAGACGTCCCTGGAATTTGAAGAATATCTCCGCACTGCATCCGATATTGAGATGTTTGAGACGCCAGTCAGAAGATCTATCATGGCAGAGAAGGCAACGATCGCAATGAAGCCCGTTCCTGAATTTTCCAGGAGAGGGATTGTAACCCAGGACTATAGGAGCGTTGTAGAGGAGCTTATGAAAGAAATGGAGGTATAGTATGGGAAAGGTAAGAGAGCTCATGCAGACGTCATCGTGCAGATTCTGCGGGCAGATGGTGCAGTTTATGGGAGACAGAGACTTAACAGAACCGCAGGCACAGGAGATTGCCACAATGAACTGCAAGTGTGACCAAGCTGTGGAATATCAGAAGGAAAAGAAACGGAAAGAAAATGCATTAAAGAACGTCCAGAAGTTATTTGGAGAAGAAGCGCCTTTAGATAAACGGATCCGGGATGATATTGTAAAACTCTTGCTGGCAGCAGTCGAGGAGATATACATTGGAGGACTTGCAAAGATCACGCTGAATCTCCGCGGAGGTATCAAAGCATCCATATCCCAGACCAGCAAAGGAGAGATCAATGTAGAGCGGATGGAGACAAAAAAACAGAAGCTGACACAATAGGGAAGGGAGACGGAGAAGATGGCGGCGAGCAAAGCAGTAAAGAATGATATTTGCAGGCGGTACAGAGAAGCCAAATACCCGGACAGGCAGATACAGATACTGGCCGAATTGAACAGCATGTCAAAGGTAGAGGTTATAGGTATATTGATCGGGAACGGTGAAAAAATACAGCGAAGGACAGTCAACCAGCTCCATAAGAAAATGGAGACACTGAAAAAGAAGATAGCGGCAGCAGAAGAATATAAAGAAAATGCCGCGAATGCGCATTATAGCAAATATAACCGGTTGGACAGATTGAACGCAGAGATTTTAAGATACGAGCGTCAATACAGGGAAATTAAAGAGGCGTTGAGTATGGATAAAAAAGAGGGCTGGGAGGAGAGATTATGGCAGGATTTACAGTGATGGACATGCTGAACCAGCAAAGCAGGGCAGGTCTTGACGATTCCCCGAAAGCAAGATTCCGTACCAAAGACATTTCGATCTCAAAAATGTATCGGAATAAGATGAACTTCTACAAGGTAGAAGACATAGAAAGCCTGGCAAAAGATATCCAAGCGCATGGATTAAAGCAGAATCTGGAAGTAGTCCATGAGCCTTGCGAAAACGGAGAATACAGGATCATATCCGGTGAGCGCCGTTGGGAGGCTTTAAAGGTATTGGTATCGGAAGGGCTTACAAAGTTTGAAATTGCGACATGCAGGATTGTTAGTCCCCGCGATCCGGATGAAGAGCAGATTGAGATCATCAGTGCGAATTCGTACCGCATGAAATGCATTGCAGATATTTTGGAAGAGGAACGGCGTCTTAAACTGTCCTTAGAACGTCTTCGGGCAAACGGCAGACAAATCGAAGGGTATGACCTGAAAACCGGAAAGACTAGAGATATAGTGGCGGCCAAAATGGGGATGTCGAGCACGAAGATTGCACAGATAGAGGGTATCAATAACAATCTGATAAAAGAATTTAGGGAAGAGCTGATAAAGGGGAAGATAACCTTTTCTGCCGCCTATGAGCTATCCGGAATGGAAGAACCTGTACAGCGGTTAGTATTGGCGCCATACAAAGAAAACGGAAGCCTTACGCACAAGGAAGTAAAGGCTATAAAAGGGGAGAGGGCAGCAGTCTGTCAGGATTCAAAAGAAGCGGAGCCGGCATCAGAACCAACACAGAAGCCAGCTGAAGATCCGGGATTGGAATCAGGACAGGTGTCAGAATCTGACACCGAAATGTGCAGTGAATTCTACGGATATTCCTGCAACATTGAGGAGATCACTAAAAAACATTTCACGAAAAGGGGATATGTTGAGGGATGTGCAGGATGCTGCAGATTCTGCAAGGATAAAGCGTCATGTGAATACACCTGTGAGGCAGTTCTGTCGCAGATTGTGCATAAGCAGGAAAAAGACGGACAGCAGACATACAGCCGGAAAGACCGAACGGAATACCGACCGGGAGACGATTACGAACCCCCGCATCCGGAAAGTGTCACATCCCTGTGCTATTCGTGCAAGAGGTATTCTGACTGTAATGTAAAAACGGGGACATGCAGGAAGTGCGACCAGTATATCAATAAGGCAGAAGCGGAGAAGACAGAAGAACAGAGGTATTCCGAAGAGCAGGACCGGATAGACCGGGAGACAAGAAAGAAGCTCCGCGAGATGGCAGAAGAAGAAAAAATGAAGAATCTTCCATCGGATACACAGAAAGATAAAAAGGGCTTCCACCAGATCAAGACAGCATCTCAGTATTTTATGCCCGTATGTCTCGGACAGAAGCCGTTTGTATTGAGAAAGAACGACAGAGGCTATAAGACAGGCGATATGTTGGAGATGCTGGAATACAAAGATGGAAAATGTACCGGGCGTGCAGTGAGAGCGCAGATCACATTCATTCTTGAGGATTATGCAGGACTGAAGGATGGTTACTGTATCTTAGGGATAAATGTCGCGACACAATGGTACTATGCAAAAGAAGAGCGAGAGCAGCAGGATGATGGAGAACAGCGGATATAGGAGGAAAAAAATGGGAAAAATATTTTCGTCAAGAATGTCTACATGCAGATATTGTGGAAGACGGATTGTCTGGAAAGATACAAGAGCCGGGAAGAAAATGCCGTGTGATCCAGAGGTAATCTGTTACGTAATACCCGAAGATGGAAAGGGAACAGAGAAGATATTGACACAGAACGGAGATATAGTCTCTGCTGACCGGGTATATGGCAGAGAAGGGGCACAGATAGGTTTTGCACCGCATTTTGCAACATGCGGAAAGTCCGGAAGAAGATTCTTGCGAAGTAGATTATAGATTAATAGATTAATAGATTAACGATAGCAGCGCCTTGACAACTGAATAGCTGATAGTTTGTGAAGTAAAAAATATTATTTCCATTAAATTATTTCTTGATTTCTGGTCGACCATAATATATACTGTAATTATAGCTATGAAACTTAAAGCAAGGCGGGAGGCCGGAAAGGAGAAGAAATGGCCGAAATGGGAATGACAGATAAACAATTCAATGGTTTTGTGAGATTTCTGCTGGACGCTCTGAAAGATGCGATGGAAGAAAAGGAAAGTGAGAAGAAAGAAGAAAAGCTTACCAAAATTGCCGAGAACCTTCAAAAGACATTGGAAGATTAAAAGCTCCAATTATTGCTGATAGGGCTGAAAGGCAAGGGTAAAAGGGTGATGGCTGTAGAAAAGAAGAAATTAGGCAGACCAACGGATAATCCCCGAACTGAAAAGGTAGGCTTTAGAATGTCACCGACTGAGATTGCAGATATACAAAAATGTGCTGACGCGCTGGAAACGCAACGTGTGAATGCAGTAGTTGAGGGGATAAATCTTCTCAAGAAAAAATTGGGAATATAGTAACAATAATGTAGAAACTATCAGCTATCCAGTTGATAGTTTCTTTTAATGAATGACGATATCCAAATAAAAACCGAAGGTGGCAGCAGTCAGCGGGAACTTTAAGAGTATAAGAAAAGGATCAGGGAGGGGACGTAAGTGCCGGATGTAAGACCAATTAACAAAAAGAAATACGAGATCAGCAAGCATCGCTTTCTGGAGCTCTATCACTATTGTATGCAATACAGTGAATGGATAGATGAGCTGAACGTCATGACAGATACAGTGAAGGGAATGGCGAATATAGAAGGTTCGCGAAGCAGCGGGGAATCGGGAAGCGCAACGGAACATCTGGTGATCCGAAGAATGAAGCTTCAGGAGAAATGCGCGCTCATAGAGCAGACAGCCATAGATGCAGATCCGACACTATATTCATATATTATTGAGGGAGTAACAACAGAATATGCCACATATAAATACCTAAAACAAGTGAAAGATATTCCGTGCGGAAAGGATATGTATTATGACAGAAGAAGACGGTTCTACTGGCTTTTGTCGCAAAGAATTTAAAAAATATTTTAAAAGAGCCGTAATCACAGGACAGAATTCTGTGGTAATATGATATCGTCGGAAAAAACAAAAGATAAGACAAGATACAGAAGATAAATACAGAGAGGTACAAGAGAAGATAGAAGCAGGAAGGGACAGCAGTCAGTAATGGCAGGCTGTCTCTTTTTGATAACATCCGTCCATTCAACCAAAGGAAGATGATATGAGAAACTTTTACAGATCAAAGGCTTGGATTGCAAAGCGGGAACGCATCCTGCGAAGAGATGAATACCGATGCCAGGAGGCAAAGAGATACGGCAAGCACAGAGAAGCGGTGACAGTGCACCATATATACCCGATAGCAGAGTATCCAGAGCTTGCACTGGTGGATTGGAACCTGATCAGTCTTTCAAATGAATACCATAATAAGATGCACGACCGGAACACCGGCAAGATCACCAGTGCAGGACGTTACTGGCAGAGGAAACGGCAGAAACAGTTTGAAAAATTTTACGGGAAGCCCCCCCCCACCTGTGCAGTTAAAAAAATGAGTGCGGGATAATCGGCGTAGAGGGGTTCTTCCAATAGAGCGGAGCTGTGAAAAAATTTTTTCCGCAGAAAAGAGGTGAGCCAGAATGGCGAAAAGCGCGCCCGGAAGGGAGAGCATTAAGAAGCGTACCATAAAGTACATGCAGGAGCTTGGGACCTATAAAACCCAGTATAATCAAGTGATTGAGGTATATGCGGATATGCTGTACCAGTATAACATCTTAAGCAGGAAGTTTGAGGACGGTGATTTCGAAGCGATGGTGGAGACTGAGAAAAGCAGTGGAAAAAAGTCGCCCATTTTGGCAAGCCTTGAGACATTGAGAAAGGATATCGGGACGTATTCTGACAGGCTGATGTTAAATGCAAAGACATACAATGCGGAGATTGAACAGCCGAAGAAGGAGAAGTCCGCCTTTGCTCAGTTCTTAGAGGGGCAGAAGAGATAGTCCGTGAACGTATCAAAGATAAGATCTCCGCATTTTGATACGGCAGTAAAGTATGCTAAGAAGATTGCATCGGGGAAAGTTCTGGCGAATCAAGAGCGGATCCTGGCATGTCAGAGATTTCTTGACGACCTCAAGCGAAGGGACCTGGATTTCAGGCAGGATCAGTTTGATTTTGTGATAGACCTGATAGAGGGGACAGTCCACCATGTCCGTGGTGAGGACGGCGAGGGACGAAGCCTTAAGGGCGTGCCGATGCGGCTTACAGAATGGCAGAAATTCATATGTGTCAACCTTTTTGGATTCTTCAGGAAGGGGACGAACATCAGGCGTTTTAACGAAGCGCTTATTTTTTTGCCGAGAAAGCAGGGGAAGACCTCCTTCAGCGCCGCCCTTGCCGAAGCCAAGAGTATTCTGGACCGGGAATCTGGTGCAGTTACCTATATCGTTGCGAATTCTGTGAAACAGACAATGGAAAGCTTTTGTTTCTTGAAAGATAATGTGTTGCCGATGAAGAGCGATGTTAAGAATCTTCGCGTCAGGGACAATAATCAAGAACACTCCATAAGCATCGACTTCGGTGACGGGACGGCAGATATCTACGCGATTGCGAATCAGGAGGAGAGGCTGGATTCCCTTAACTGTAACTGCCTGATCCTGGATGAGCTGCATTCCTGGAAACGGGCGGGCGCAAAGAAGTATATCCTGATGAAAAACGCCATGAAGGCTTACCGCAATAAGCTCCTGATCGGTATATCGACCGCCGGAGACATACCGAACGGGTTCCTGGCCAACAGGATCAAGGTGCTGCAAGGCGTATTGAATGGTTCAATTAAGGAGAAAGCATATGATTCGTATTTCATTTTCATATGCAAGGCGGATCAGGATACAGAAGGGAATATCGTAAACAGCAAAGGGGAGATTGCCGGGCTGAATGATCCAGAGGTCCTTAAGATGTGCACACCGTCCATAGGCGTAACAGTGACGTTGGAGGATCTTATAGACGATGCAGATCAGGCAATATGTGATCCACAGCTCAGGACAGAGTATCTGAATAAGACACTGAACATATTTACGAATGCGCTGGCGGCCTATTTTGATATAGAGGAATTCCGCGCATCGGATCAACAATATGACTGGACGCTTGAACAGCTGGCAAAACTTTCGATTGCATGGTATGGGGGCGCCGATCTGTCGAAGATGCATGACTTAACGGCAGGCGCTTTGTACGGCACCTATAAAGATGTGGATATCTGTATCACGCACGCATTCTTTCCGAGGGCGGCAGCAGTCAGAAAGAGCGACGAAGACAATATCCCCTTGTTTGGTTGGGAGGAAGACGGCTGGCTGACCATGAGCAACACAGCCACAGTTCTCCATGATGATATAGTAAAGTGGTTCATCCTTATGAAACAAAAAGGATTCAGGATCAAGCTGGTGGGCTTCGACAAGAAGTTCGGAAGAGAGTTTTTCCTGAAAATGAAAAAGGCAGGATTCCACATAAAGGACCAGCCTCAATACATCTATACAAAATCAGAAGGATTCCGGCACATTGAAGTAAAGGTAAAGAATAAGCAGTTTTATTATCTGCATTCGGACGCATATGAATACTGCGTGCAGAACGTCCGTGCAGTGGAGAAGACGGACGATATGATTCAGTACGAAAAGGTGGACGGCGACGGAGGCGTGCAGAGGATAGATTTGTTTGACGCCGGAGTGTTTAGCTGCTGCCAGATGCTGGATGATATGGCGCTGGGAGGCGCTGGGAGCAAATGGTTGAACAGGGAGTAAAAAAATGTCAAAAAAAACAAGGAAGAACAGACAGATCCGATCGGATCCAAAGACAGAAAAAGGAGTTTTTGTATATAAAGGGGCCACATTCGCGGATTTTATCCTTCCTTCCGGCTATGTTAGGATGTCGGAGAACCCGGAAGTGAGGATCGCAGTAGACAAGATTGCCGATCTGGTGAGCAATATGACGATACACCTGATGGAAAACACGGAGAAAGGCGACAAACGGATCAAAAATGAGCTGTCAAGGAAGATAGATGTGAATCCATGCAGGTATATGACAAGAAAAGCGTGGATCTATAAGATTGTCAGCGACCTTTTATTGCATGGAGATGGCAATTCCATTGTATATCCCATAATGCAGAATGGGCTGATTGATGAGTTGAGGCCCTTGGATATGCAGAATATTGGATACAATTATGGTGATGCAGGATACGAGTATTCGGTTAATTACGGTGGAAGGGTGTATATGCCGGATGAGATCATGCACTTCGCGATTAATCCATCACCGCTATACCCATGGAAAGGAACGGGATACAGGATTGTGTTAAAAGACCTGATCCAGAACCTGAAACAGGCGAATAAGACGAAGAGAAGCTTCATGACAGGGCAGTATATGCCCAATGTGGTCATAAAAGTAGACGCCCTCAATGAGGAAATAGCAAGCGAAGCCGGGAGAGAACAGATCAAGAAGAAATACCTGGGCGAAGCGAAGCCGGGAGAACCCTGGATCATACCGGCTGAATTAATAGAGGTGCAGTCGGTAAAGCCGTTATCCCTTCAGGACATAGCAATCAACCCGTCTGTAGAGATTGACAAGAAGACGGTGGCAGGGCTCATAGGGATCCCGTCCTTCTTCTTGGGGGTGGGAAACTTCAACAAGGATGAATATAACAACTTTGTTGATACAAGAATTATGGGGATCGCGCAGATTATATCCCAGACGCTGACCAGAGACTTACTCTATTCACCGGACTGGTATTTCAAACTGAATCCCCGGAGCCTGTACGCATATAACCTGACGGACATGGTGAAAGCGGGGACAGATATGATCGACCGTAACGCCATGCGGCGGAATGAATTAAGAGACTGGGTAGGAATGGATCCAGACGATGAGATGGAGGAGCTTCTGGTGTTGGAGAATTATCTGCATCAGGAAGACTTAAGCAAACAAAAGAAACTGAAAGGCGGTGATGATGATGGAGAGAAGGGAGAAGGAGAGCCAGAAGAGGACACGGCTGACTAAATACGAGACAAGGGAAGAGCAGGACGGCCAGAAGGTGATCGCCGGATATTTTGTGGTGTTCAACTCCGAGACAGAACTGTGGCCGGGTGCGTATGAGTCAATCAGCGAAGAAGCGTTTGACAATACATTAAGCAACGATATCCGCGCCTTAACAAATCACGACGCGACGCTTGTGCTTGGAAGGAACAAGTCTGGGACATTGAAGCTGTCAAAAGATTCTCGTGGACTGTGGGGAGAAATCAGCATCAATGAGAAGGACACGGATGCACTGAATCTGTACGAACGTGTCAGGCGGGGAGATGTAGACCAATGTTCGTTCGGATTTAATATCCTGGATGAGGAGACAGAATGGCGGGATGACGGGACAGTCAAGTGGACCATCAGGAAGGTGGATCTTCATGAGGTGTCGGTATGTACCTTCCCGGCCTACGAGGAAACGGGCGTACAGGCACGGCACCGGGAAGTAGAGCAGCACCGGGAGAGGCAGGCGCAGCAGTGGAGACATGATATAACAAGCAGATTAAAAGGAGGAGAAAAATAATGGCATTAAGACAGATCATGCTGTCGAAAAATACTGAGGCAGCAGAAAAGAGACTAAATGAGCTGAGGGCGAAAGACGGGGAGTTTGATGTGCGTGAGAAGGAGCTGGAGGCTTCCATCGGGGAGGCAAAGACCGATGAGGAACGGAAAGCGGTAGAGGAAGAGGTGGAAAAGTTCACCAAAGAGAGGGAAGCGCACGAAGCGGCGCGCAGTAAAGTCGAGGATGAACTTACAGGACTGAAAGAAGAGTTAAGGAAGCTGCATGAAAAAGAGCCCCAGAGGAGGAGTACGGGTATGAAGAACAGGGAAGGGGAGGAGCTCACTGAGATCAGAGAGGGGATCAATGAGTTTGTAAGGGCAAAAGGGCAGTTAAGGGATGGTTTCACGTCAGTGGAAGGCGGCGCGCTGATTCCGGAGGAACTGCTGGCGCCACAGAAAAAGCCGGAAGAAGAGGTTGACCTTAGAAAATATGTAAAAGTGGTGCCTGTAAGCAGTGCAAGCGGGAAATACCCGGTTATATCGAAGTCGGACGGCAAGATGAATACTGTCGCGGAGCTTGCGGCCAACCCAAAGCTTGCCAATCCGAACATTACGGAGATTGATTTTAAGATCGAGACGCGCAGAGGATACATCCCCATTTCCCAGGAGATGATTGATGACGCCAATTACGATGTGACGGACCCGATCCGGGATGAGATCAACTCACAGTCACTGAATACGTCCAATGCGGATATTGCCGCAAAGTTAAAGACCGCACCGGCAAAGACAGTAGCGGGGATTGACGGTGTGAAAGACCTCGTGAATAAGGATATTAAAAAGGTGTATCACGTGAAATTTATTGTATCTTCTTCCCTGTATGCGGAGTGGGATAAACTGAAGGACAAGAACGGACGGTATTTGATGCAGGATTCCATCACCGCATCAAGCGGAAAAATGATCTTGGGACGTGAAGTCGTAGTCTTGGACGATGATATGATCGGCACAAATAAAGGTGATCTGGTCGGGTTCGTCGGGGATGCGAAGTCGTTTGTAACGTTCTTTGACCGGAAGCGCACAAGCGTTGAGTGGGTGGATAACCAGATCTATGGTAAACTCCTGGCGGGTATCGTCCGCTATGATGTTAAAACGACGGATACCGATGCAGGGTTCTATATTACTTACCAGAATGAAGGTGCACAGACGGTGAATTCAGAAGAAGCCGGAGAAGATGAACAGGTAGAGGGGGCATAAGATATGAAATACAGAGTGATCCACAAATTCCGTGACCTGCAAGATGATAACCACATCTACAGTGTCGGGGATGAATATAAAGGAAAGAAATCACAAGCGCGCATCAAGGAGCTTTCCACGGATGCAAATAAGATAGGCAGACCGCTGATTGAGAAGATTACGGAAGAAAAGCAGAGTTGATGACATGGAAAATGAAGTATTGCCATTATTAAAAGCGAGACTCGGCATCTCTGTGCAGAGCAGGGATGCTGTTTTAAATATAATAATAGGCGGAATTGTGGCAGAATGTAAGGATACTTATGGGATTGTTTTGGATGCGGGAAAACCAAACCATATTTTATTCGTACTTGACTGGGCGGCGTGGAAATACAGCCATCCGGAAGACGGCGTTACCCCGCGCAGTATCCAGTTCAGGCTTAAGAACCTGGTCATACAGAAAGCAGGAAGAGCAGATGAAACAGATGACGTGGGATGATGAAGTGACGCTTTTGGGCGCGGAGGAATTCAAAGAAGATGATTTGGGGCAGCAGATTCCTGTGCAGACAGAAACAACAGTGTGCTGTATACGGCGTCCTGTGTCAAGACAGGAATTCTATCTGGCGGGGCAGAACGATATACAGGTATCAGAAGTCCTGATCATTCATCCCTACGAGTATAATGGCGAGAGTGCTGTTTTATTCAGAGGGAAGAAGCTTCGAATCGTAAAAACCTATGAGATCAGCATGGAAGAAATGGAACTGACATGCACAGAGAGGTTGGGTGATAAGGATGGCGGCTCGCTCAAGGCAGGGAATAAGGGCGGATAATCTGGCAGCGGAGATCCGCAGGCAGTTAGAAGAATATACGGATGAGGTGAAAAGTGTAGTATCCGAAACGGCAATGGATGTGGCCGAAAGAGCCGCGGAAATGCTGAAAGAGGAGAGCCCGAAAAGATCAGGAGAGTACAGAAAGCACTGGACTGTATCATCGGATAGAAGAGGTATGGTGGTCCACCAGAGCGCGGGACACCACCGATTGACACATTTACTGGAAAAAGGCCATGCATTGAGGCGCGGGGGAAGGAAAGTGGGAGAATCCCCCGCGTATCCGCATATTGAAAAGGTGGAGAGGGAGTGCGTGGAGAAATATGTATCTGAGATTGAGAGGAGGCTGGGACGATGACGCTGCCGGAGTTGAAAGAGTTGTTAAAAAAGCTCGGACTGCCGGTTGGATATCTTCAGTGGGCGGTTGGACAAGTGCCGGAGCTTCCCTATATCCTGTATTACTCGGATGAAGATAACAATTTTTTCGCGGATGATGTGGTATATTCGACTGGATATGCCGTTACTGTAGAGGTATACAGCCAGAAACGGGATCTGGAATTGGAATGCAGGGTGAAGGAGTTGTTAAGGAGGAATAACATTTCCTATGAATCCTATGGAGATTTTTTAAAAACGGAAAATATGTATCTGAAAGCATATGAATTTGATATTTAGGAGGTTACTTATGTCAACAGAAGGAAATAAAGCAGAAAATAAGGTTGAATTTGGATTGAGAAACGCGCACTATGCGCCGGTGACGATTGATGAGACAGCGAATAAAATGACATTTGGAACACCGGTAAAAATACCGGGAGCTGTAACGCTGACACTGAATGCAAGCGGTGACATGATCCGGTTCAAGGCGGATGATATTGATTATTACACTAACGCGAACAATCAGGGGTATGAGGGAACATTGACGCTTGCAAGGGTGTCAGATAAGTTCAGACAGGAGATCCTGGGCGAAGAACTGACAGAAGGCGGTGTGTTGATCGAAAATGCGGATGCACAGACAAAGAATTTTGCGTTGTTGTTTGAATTCCAGGGCGACAAGAAAGGCATCCGGCATGTATTATATTTTTGCTCTGCAAACCGTCCGAATATATCCAGCAAGACAAAGGATGGAGCGGATCCGAATACATCGGAGCTTTCTATTGTTGCAGGACCAAGACCGGATAATAACATTGTGAAGGCGAAGACAACGGTGGGTGTTAGCGATGAGATTTACAATGGATGGTATACGGCCGTTTACGAGAAGGGATCAGAGGTGGAAGCTGCGTAAAACGGATACCACTCAGAAACGAGTGGATTTTACAGAATTTCAGGAGGATTAAAGATGGAGAAAACGGTATATATAGACGATACGCCGGTGCGGCTGAAATCAACAGCCGCATTACCGAAGAGATATAAGGCGCAGTTCCGCCGGGATTACTTCGCAGATCTGTTTAAGATCGCGAAGGTATTTGACGGAAAGAAGAAAGAGGATATGGATCTTAAGGACATCACATATGAGAACCTGGAACGGCTGGATATGGATGTCCTGTATGATATTGTCTGGACATTGGCAAAAACAGCAGATAAGAGTATACCGGATCCATTGGAATGGTATGATGGGTTTGAAAATTTTAATCTGATGAAAGTCTTGCCGCAGGTGCAGGAACTGATTAAAAGCTCAGTATCGCAATCAAAAAAAAAGTAAACGATAAGGACTCTTCCAGTGGAGAATTATTCACTGCGGAGTCCTTTTCTCTTGTTTGCAGGCAGGCGGGCCTTACTGCGGAGGATATGGAAGAAATGACAATTGGGGATTGTTTGGATTATATCCAGGAATACATAGATAATCAGCGGAAAGACAAAAACGGAAGTGAGAATGTAAGAAAGGCTTCGCAGAGTGATTTTGATAATTTTTAGAGGATGAGTATGACGAATAAGAAGATTAAGGGGATTACAATACGGTTTGATGCCGAAGCATCAAGCTTGGACAAAGCATTGAAAGAAGTGGAGAGCACTTCAAGAGGATTAAACGGAGAATTAAAGCAGGTGAATAACCTGCTTAAATTTGATCCTAAAAATACGCAGTTATTAGCGCAGAAGCAGAAGCTTCTTTCTGACGCCATCGAAACATCCGAAAAGAAGCTGGACGCACTGAAACAGGCTCAAGGGGAAGTAGAAAGAATGTTCCGATCCAAAGAGATCGGAGAGAGAGAATACAGGGAATTTCAGCGGACCATAGCAGAGACAGAGCAGTCGCTGAGATCCTACACGGTCCAGGCGCGCCGGATGGAAGAAGAGCAGGCCAGACTGGAGAAGAGCACAAAGCAGTTAAATACATTCATAGAGGCGACAGGAAGAAGCCTGGATGATTTTCAGGATATTCTCGGCAGCAGGCTTACAAATGCCCTGAAGGATGGGACAGCGAATTCAGATGATCTGACAGTTGCTCTGAATAAGATCGGCCGGGCCGCGCTTGGGAGCGAAACTGACCTTGCCAAACTTCGGGACATACTGGACAAGATTGATGACGAAGGTATAGAGGGAGTAAGGGATAGTCTGGAAGAGCTTAGAGGGGCTTCGGAGAATGCTGATGATGAACTGAGCGGTCTGGGGCAGGGGCTTGCATCCGGAATCCTGATGGAGGCGGCGGACCGCATTTCCGACCTGGGTGAAAAGGTGATAGACCTGGGAGATAAAGCGGTTGAGACATTTCAGAATATAGAGGACGCATCGATCAAGGTGAATGCCAGACTGGGAGAGACTGGAGAGGCGGCGCAGAAGAATACGGACCTGATCAAGCGTATCTATGAAAGTGGCCTGGGCGATTCTATGGACGCGGTAGCAAACGCAATCCTTATGGTGAGAGATAATCTCAAGGGATTGAACGATAGTGATCTGGAGAAGGTTATTTCTAATGGGCTGATTCTTGAGGATACATACGGCGTGGATATGTCAGAAAGCCTGCGCGGAATCAATGCACTGATGCAGTATTTTGGGCTTAATGCAGTGGAGGCAATGGACTATCTGGTGGCAGGTACGCAGAAAGGTCTTGATAAGACGAATGAGCTTGGAGACAATCTCTCGGAGTATTCCGGGAAATTTGCTGAAGCAGGATATTCGGTACAGGAGTATTTCCAGCTTTTGCAAAATGGATTGGAAAACGGTGCTTACAATCTTGACAAAGTAAATGATGCGATCAACGAAGTGACAACCAGAATCGCGGACGGAACGATTGCCGACTCCATGTCGCAGATCAATGAGAAAACGGGGAAATTAGAGGAAAGCTCTGTCGGGTGGGGAAAGAATGTTGAAGAAATTTTCCGCCAGTGGCAGCAGGGCGGGGCGACGCAGAAGCAGGTGATTGACGCCATCGTGGCGGATATACAGAATACGGAGGGCCAGCAAGACAAACTGAATAAGGCGGCTCTTGCCTTTGGAACCATGGCAGAAGATGGAAGCATGAAGTTTATCTCTTCCTTGACTTCTGTAGGGGATACTTATGCGGATGTGCAGGGGAAGTCTGATGAGTTTAGTAAAAATACGACTACATCGGCTCAGGAGATGGAAGCATCTATGAGGAGGCTTGAGGATTCCCTGGCGCCTATCGGGGAGGATATCCAGGAAGCGCTGATTCCGTTGTTGGACTTTATCGCTGATCTTGCAGAGAAGTTTGCGGCGCTTCCGGAGCCGGTGAGAAATTTTATTGAAGTATTGGGCGCAATTGCGGCGGTGGCAGCAGTGCTCGCTCCGGTTGTCACTGCTATATCGGCGATAAGCGGGGCGCTTAGCTCTCTGAATGTTTCACTGTTGCCAATCATTGCAATCATAGCTGTAATTGTAGCCGCTATAGCGGGTATCATCCTTGTCATTAAGAATTGGGGAGCCATTACAGAATGGCTGGCCAATAAATGGGATGATTGCACGGAGTGGATTGGAGAGAAATGGGAGAAACTGAAAGAAAAGGCAAAGATTTTTTCTGATCTGTGGAAATTTATAAAAGAAGGTTTTAAGTCTTTGAAAGACGATCTATGGGGGATAGTCAAGGGCATAGCGAACAGTATCGTAGAGCCGATCGGGGGAGCGGTCAACGGCGTGATCAAAGGAGTGAACTGGATCCTTGATAAGGTGGGATCAAAGAAGAAGTTTGATCTGTGGGCAGTGCCGAAATTCGCGCGCGGCGCCGCCGGATTACCAGAAGATACAATCGGAGTAGTAAATGATCAAAAAGGGCCGGTATACAAGGAGTTGATCGTGCCGCCGAAAGGGAAGCCGTTTATTGCGGAAGGCAGGGACGTCGTGCTGCCGATGGAGAAGGGTACAAAGATACTGCCGGCAAAAGAAACCAAGAAATTTCTTGACGGACTGCCGCATTTTGCAAATGGAATAGGGAACTTCTTCGGCGGAGCGTGGGAAACAATCAAGAACTTTACCGGGAGTGTCTGGGACTATATTTCCAAACCGGACAAGATTGTGCAGATTGCAATTGACAAGTTTGCAGACCTGTCAAACATTGCAGAACCGTGGCTTTCCGTTACGAAGGGGGCGGTAAATACGGTGTTTAACGGTGTTGTAGATTTTATAAAAAGAATCTTCGATACGGAGGCATCCGTACAGTATAAACCGAACGCCGGTGTTGAGCAGTGGAGAAGTCTGGCAGAGAGGGCATTAAGGATGACCGGGCAATATTCAGAAGCGAACCTTACAAGGCTCCTGCATCAGATGCAGACAGAGTCGGGAGGCAATCCGAGGGCAATCAACAACTGGGATATAAATGCGAAGAGGGGAACACCGTCAAAGGGCCTCATGCAAGTGATAGATCCAACTTTTCGAACCTATGCCATGCCGGGATACAGTACGGATATATATGATCCGCTGTCAAATATGCTCGCGTCAATCCGCTATGCAGTTGCGAGATATGGAAATCTGGCGAGAGCTTACAGAGGAGTTGGTTATGAAGAGGGTATAGGAAAGATTAACCTGTCAGATCTTCTTGCTATGCCAAAGCTGGATATATCTTGGTTCAAAGATGGAGGGATTCTGACAAAGCCCGCAGCATTCCAGATGAGCAATGGAGGCTGGGGAGGCGCCGGTGAGAAGGGAGCGGAAGTCATAGCGCCAACGGACAGACTGAAAAAGTATATCCAGGAAGCTGTATTGGATGTTATCGGGACAAAGAATATTGAGATTAATATGAATATTACACAGACAATGGACGGGAGAGTGCTTGCGATGCAGTCTGGAAAGTATATTCAGCCGGTTCTTGATGATATGGAGAGTTTGAAAAGAATGTTGAGGGGGGAGAGGTAATGGGATATTTGACGGCCTATTTTGATGGTAAAGAGATTCCGGTAAGAATCACAAGGGTGAACCGGAATCTTACCCCCAATATAAGCAATAAGATGGAGGAAATTGAGAGTGTCAGCGGGGCGGAATTCGTATATTCGAAGTACAAAGAGAAAAGCATTACAATTGAGTATACGATAAGCAACCGGACAGCGCGGCAGTTAAGTGAATTCCGGAGGAATGCGGCGGGAATCGTTTATTCAGATAAGCCGAAAAAGCTGATATTTAGTGATGAACCAAATCTTTATTACGATGCAATACTGGATGGGGAAGGGAAACTGAGCGAAGAGTATTTGAGGAGTACGGGGACGCTGACCTTTTTAGTCCCGGACGGCTTGGCCCACTCTGCTGTAGAGAAGGTCTTCCCTGCTGTGCCGAATGCAGACGGCATCCTGGAGGCAAGGATCGTGAATGAGGGCACGGAGGCTGTGCCGGTCAGCTATGACATTGTGCATAACCATGAGAACGGCTATATCGGGATCGTGTCAGAGTACGGGGTGATGCAGTACGGCTATATCGAGGAACCGGATACTGAGGTGAGGCAGAAGTCCCAGGTGCTTGTTGATTATAAAAACGCTTCGGATTTTTCAAGTATGGCTGTGAACACGGGCAGGATCATCCCTGCCAAGATCCCCCAGAACGGCTCCTTTAAAACAGTGAACGCGGACGGAAAGACCTGGCTTGCATTGGATGATCCGGGCAATAATCCTTCGTATTATGCCGGGGCAAGCAGATGCCTCACCCTCCCGGCAGATTCCAGCGGGCATGTAGGCGCTAAAAATTTCAAGTTTCAGATGAAGGTCTGGTTCGAGACAGGGCTGGTCACGCAGACAGGGATCATTTATATCGCCCTGGCGGATTCCGCGGGAAGAGAGATTGCGATGATGAATTTGCAGAAGTTTACGACCGGAAATAATACTGCGGAGTGCTATATGCACGCGGATACTGGCCTGAAATGCTATAAGTGTGTTCGGTGGGAGCCAGGATACTGGTCTGTCACAAATAAGGACAGGGGGCTGATCTCCATACAGAAGCACGGCGGACTGTTTGAATTCACATTCGGCGGGCAGAAATATCCCATTCGATACGACGCCCTTGCGGATGCGGAGGTCAGCCAGGTAATCATCCTGCTGGGGCAGTACCGGAACCGGGGGAACGGCAGCAATCTTGTGAGCCGGATGTATGTACGGGAAATGGTGTTCCAGAGTGATGCGGTCGACTATGTTCATGATATCCCCAACCGTTACCGGAAAGGAAGCGTGTGTATGGCAGACGGGAAGACATCGAAATTCTATGTAGACGGAGTGCCGAGCCTTGAGGATGAGCGCAAAGGAACAAAGTATTTCCATGTTCCGCCAGGGGAGACAAGGGTGCTGTTTACACACTCGGAGTTCAGTGATCCGCCGCCGACAGTCACGGCGAGGATAAGGGAGGCGTATTTATGATGGAGAATGTAAGGATAGCTGTGCTGAGTACGCACGATAAGGTGTGCGCGTTTCTGGATAATGGAGCGCCGGAGGCACTGCATTATTATAACGATGAACTTCATTCTTTCAGGGAAGGCTCTGCCAATACCTACAGTTTCAAAGCGTTGGCAAAGCATGGGGATTCGCATTTCCTTGCAGAGGGGAATAAGCTTGCCTTCCAACATGATGACAGGGATTATTACTTCAATATCGTGAAGGTAGTCCGGGATGAATATGCGGTTGAGGTCACGGCTTATTCAATGGTGTTTGAGCTTTTAAACGAGGAAGTGGAAGCCTATAAGGCGCCGAAAGCAATGAAGTTTGCAGAGTATCTGGATGTATTTGATTTTGAGAAGGTTGTTGAACTGGGGATCAATGAGGCGGCAGACAAGACGGCCAGCCATGAATGGACCGGGACGTCTACAATCCTGGCGAGGCTTTTCTCCCTGGCAAATGTGTTCGGTGCAGAGGTGGAGTTTGTGCCGGTATTAAATCCGGATTATTCTCTTAAGTCTCTTATCATGAATGTGTATAAAGAGCATGACGGGGAGCATCAGGGGATTGGAAGAAACCGGACGGATATGACGCTGAGGTATGGGAGAAATGTGAAAGGGATCACAAAGACATCAGATATCACATCCCTGTTTACTGCGATCCGTCCCTATGGAAAAGACAATCTGACGATCGCGGGCGTAGATAAAAGGGAGCTGGATGCAGAGGGAAACGTGGAGTATGAAAGCCCGAAAGGAAATATCAATATCTATGCCAAGCAAGCCCGTGACAGATTTCCTTCTAATTTGATGGGAAAGGGAAATGACCGGTATATTGCAAAGATCTGGAGTTATGAGACAGACAATGTGAATGTACTGTACGGCCAGGCACTGGCGGAGCTTAAGAAGCTGTGCGTGCCGAAGGTAAGTTATGAAGTAGAGGGATATTTTGATACGGACATCGGGGACACGGTAACGATCACGGATGAAGAGTTCAATCCTCCGCTGTACCTGGAAGCGAGGGTAACGGAACAGATCCAAAGTTTCACGGATCCGAAAAGGAATAAGACCACCTTCGATAATTTCCGGGAGCTGAAGAGCGAGGTGGATACTTCCCTGTTAGACAAGATGAACGAGCTGATCAAGGAGAATAAGATCTATGCCTGTACCATCACTACAGATAACGGCATTGTGTTTAAGAATGGAGAGGGAACCACATCGCTGACTGCGAATGTGAGGGATGCAGGCGCAGATAAGACGGATCAGTTTGAGATACGGTGGAAGAAGGATGATGTAGATCTGGCAGTCGGAAAGACGGTGGTCGTCCATGCCCGTGACATTGCGAAGAAAGCGGTCTACCGGTTTGAAGCCTTGGAAGGCGCGATTGTCCGCGGCTCTTATGAAGTCACGGTAAGTAATGTATCAGATGGGGCAGATGGAAAGAACGGAACGAAGGGTAAGGATGGTGTAGGTGTTGCAGGTGTGGATGTGCAGTATTATAAGTCCTCCAGCGCCACAGTCCTGTCGGGCGGAGTATGGCAGACAAATGCGCCTGCCTGGGAGAATGGGAAATATATCTGGACGAAGACAGTCATTACTTATACGGATGGAAGGACAGGAGAGACTGCGGCGGTATGCATGACCGGATCTGACGGCGGGGAAGGCGCAGACGGCCGCGGTGTGCAGTCTATTGTGGAACAGTATTACAAATCGGCCAGTGCAACAGTGCTTTCCGGAGGAACGTGGGCAGGAACTTATCCCGGATGGGAAAATGGGAAGTATATATGGACAAGATCTATGGTTACTTATACAGATGGTTCGTCAAAAATGACGGAGGCAGTCTGTGTTACTGGCGGGAAAGGAGATTCCGGCAAGGATGGTATTGACGGAAAAGGGATTAAATCTGTTGCAAAGTATTATCTGGCGAGTACGGCTGTGTCCGGCATTACTGCGGGGACAGCTGGGTGGACCACAGCAATGCAGACTACGACCACATCAAAGAAATATCTCTGGAATTATGAAGTGGTCACTTATACGGATAATACAACTTATGTCAGTACCCCGGTGATTATTGGGACGCATGGTGCAACCGGACCTGCGGGACAGACAGGGCCCACAGGAGCGGACGGCCAGATGCTCTATGCCACATCTGGTACTGCGGCTGCCACGGCTGCCAAAGCGGCAACCCTTGTAAGCGGGACGATTGCCCTAAAAGCCGGGGTAACGGTGGCAGTGAGGTTTACTTATGCGAACACGGCAGCATCCCCGACGCTGAATATCAATGGTACAGGTGCGAAGGCAGTTTATACGCAGGGAGTAAGATATGCGTACTGGTCGGCGGGCGCGACAGTTATCTTTACATATGACGGTTCTTCCTGGCGTGTGGCATCGGAGCCGGTGTATGCCAGCACGGCAACGATCGGTAATCCAGTTGGGTTAAATATTTATGCTGATGGAAGTGCGGTAAATATCCGAAATGGGACGACGATTCTGGCTAAGTTTGCGAACAATCTGATTGAACTGGGTAAAAACAGTGCTTCCTCAGAAATCAATCTATGTAATGGAGCTGGAAGTATTGAAGCATATAATTCCAACATGGCGGCGAGCGGGCTGTTTGTAAGGGGAGAGAAAATCCGGTTGAGCGCAAAAGGCGCTGGAGAAAGCGGAGCATCTTCGGTTGCATCTGTAGAGGTGGGTTCAAGTAATGTAAATTTAGATGGAAATATTTATTTCAATGGTACATTATTCGAAAATAAGATTAAATGGAAGTTGCTGAAAGAAGTGTCAAACACGTCATTCGGTGCCGTCACAGTGCCAAGTAATCTTGGCGGTTATACAGAGTTTCTGTTGACAGCAGGGCCGTTTATTGCGGGGGATACGGCACAGAATAACCGCGTTCTGGCATCTACGGTGATCCCTGTTGACGCGTTAAGAAATACAAAGGGAAGACCGGATACAAATGGTGTTCATCAGGCGTATTATAGCTCTACTTATTGGGCCGGAATAAATTATATAAGTGACACTACAATACAGATTAAAGCATCTGCTGCCGGTGCAATTGCGAGGCTGTGGGCAAGATAAAGGAGGGTGGATATGGAGATTCGTGCGGGACCGAAAGGTCCTTATTTTATGCAGATACTTGTTAATCACATCAAAATATGAGGAGGCAGAACATTATGTTAAAACCGATGGAAAGGACAATCAATATCTCAAGCGGGAGCATCGTTAAGAAAGGGAAGGAGGATCTGGAAGCAGCGGGCTTCAGCCTGTCGATCAATTCTACGGATCCTCTTGGTATGGGGTTCAATTCATGGGTGAATGACCGTGAAGAATACAACCGGAATCTTGCCCAGTGCCGTGCGGACGAGGATGCTTTTCGTGCTTATGCCCGGCAGATTCAGGACGAGATGCTGGCGGCGCTTGCATCCGATGATGCAGAAGGCGTTCCCGGAGAGGTTTAGTAAAAAAGGAGGTCTTGTTAAATGGAGACGATCATTGCATCCTGCATTTCAGCAGGAGTGACACTCATTATCTGCCTGATCAACAATAATGGACAGCAGGCGAAAACGAGGGCGCTCATGGATTATAAGATTGATGAGCTGACCAGAAAAGTAGAGAAGCATAATTCTGTGGTAGAGCGGACATTCCTTCTGGAAGAGAAGTTGAAAGTCGCGAACCACAGGATCGAGGACTTGGAAAGGAAGGTAGAATAAATGGATCTTGCGTATTTGCTTGACTATATAAACTTATTAACACTGGGGATCTGTCTGTGTGTGGGCTATGCCCTTAAGACGGCGTTTGTAGATTTCAAGAATAAATATATCCCGTTGACTGCATTATGCCTCGGAACGGCCATCAATATCGTGATCAACTTGGGGACAGGGATCAACGCGGCGGTAGTGCTTGGAGGGATGATCTCGGGGCTTGCCAGTACGGGGCTGTATGAGATGATGCGGAACCTGCTGGATAAAGACGGGAGTTTACCAGGAAAGAAATAAGGCTGAGGGCATATAGCAAGGCCCTTTTTTGGAAGGAGAATATAACTGTGATTAAAATCGTATTCAAGAATGGGTGTATATGCAAATGGAAACAAAATGAATATACGGATTATAAATATGATGGAAAATGCTTCATTATTATCAGAGATGAACAGTGGGTAGGATTCTACAATGTAGACAGCATAGTATCCATTATTATTAAATGAGAGGATGGACGGGATCCACCCTCTTTTGCGTCGGCGCAACTGCCGGCAGGAAGGAGTAAGTTATGAGTTGTACGGTTGAACAGTTAATGAAGAAATGCGAGCTTGCATTATTGCAGAATTGGCAGTATGTCTATGGTGCCAAAGGAACGGTATTAAGCCGGGCGCAGATTGACGCATTGCGCAATCTGTATGGAGCGAACTGTGTGTGGTGGTCTGACAGCAACAAGGCAGGACGTATCTGCTGTGATTGCAGCGGCTTACCATCGTCTGCGACTGGTGTTATCCGGGGATCGGCCCAATACAAATCGACAGCAGTAGAATGTTATCCCATCAGCCAGAGAAAGCCGCATATGAGAGGATGGGGCGTCTGGATGAAGGGACATATAGGAATATATGACGGTAACGGCGGATATTATGCAATGGACGGCAGTGCCCGGAATATGGTACATTATCCGTTAAGTAAGAATAAATTCACCCACATAATCAAGCTTTGCGATGTGGACTATGGAAGCGGTGCAAGCACAGAGAAAGCCCCGGCAGTTATCGTCAGCGGAGGCGGTTATAATGCACTTATAAACTTTACATATGCAGTCCGGACTGAAGATGGAAAAGCCCTGCCGGAGGTCACGAACCTTGCCGATTATGCCGGGATCCGCGGGAAAAAGATCACGGATATCGCAATCAAATGCGATAAAGGAAGCCTCTGGTACCAGGCACACGTCTTAGGCGGCGGATGGTTGCCGAAAGTAAACGGATATGACTGGAATGACCACAACAACGGCTATGCGGGCAACGGAAAGCCGATTGACGCGGTTCGGGTATACTACAATACTCCTGACGATATCGTGAGCAGGCATGGATACCAGAAAGCCCAATACCGCGTAAGCTCTGTCAATCAGAACTATTACGACTGGCAGTTTGACGATGAGACCGACAACGGCCAGGACGGATATGCCGGATGCTTCGGTAAAGCTATTGACCGGTTCCAGTTGTTCTAATGAAATAAAAAGCGTAATAGTTGTAACGGCCCCAGTCACAATTGTTACGCTTTTTATCTCTAAACCTTCCTTATTATATGAATTATAGAATTTCTTTAATTATAACTCTTCGTTGAGCAGACTCAAGTAATTTTTATCGTCAATTTCAGACATTTTTTTCACATCTATTCTACCGAAAAGATAATCGGTCGAAACATCCAATGCATTGGCAATACCTACAACGATTTGAAAAGAAGGCTCACGGCCGCGCAATTCGTAGCCGACAATAGTGGTACGATCCAAATACAGGAGATCGGCTAATTGTTGTTGCGTCATACCGCTTTCAATTCTGGCAGACCTTAAGCGTTCCGAAAATATTTCCATTATTATCATCACATCCCTAAATGAATTACAAAAAAATAATGTTTTACTTGCAATGGAAATTAATGGATGCTATAATGGGACAGAAATAATAAGTCCCATAAGTGTCCCATTATATATAAAAATTTCATTGATTTTAGAGCTTTTACAGAATCAGGGTGATTGACTTTTAATCAAGTTGTCCGGGGTTCGAATCCCCGCACGCTCAGTAGGAAGAATCCCTGCAAACCTTGAAGACGTAAGAGGTGCAGGGATTTATTGACTAATTCATATAAGTTTGTTATAGAAGAGATATTGTGATTATGCGGATGTGGCGG
>OFHM01000439.1_pt1 | contig 36681 bp, 28 predicted proteins | sample 1521311 | NCBI WGS metagenome assembly OFHM01 (sample SAMEA3504083, study PRJEB24116) | mouse gut metagenome | biome: mouse gut; feature: mouse-associated habitat; material: faeces | place: Denmark | collected 2011 | reverse complement strand
ACCGGGGAAAAGCAGCTTATCTCCTTTGCAAGGGCCATTCTTGCCGACCCGGCCATCTTCGTGCTGGACGAGGCCACGTCCTCCATCGACACCCGCACAGAGCAGCTGGTGCAGGAGGGCATGGACCGGCTGATGAAGGGCCGTACCACCTTTGTCATCGCCCACCGGCTCTCCACGGTTCGGAACTCCGACTGTATCATGGTTCTGGAGCAGGGCCGGATCATCGAGCGGGGGACCCACGACCAGTTGATGGAGGAAAAGGGCCGGTATTACCAGCTTTACACAGGGAAAGCGCCAGGACTTGGGGTAGCGGCAGAATAGGGGGGAAAGGAACCCGCTTTTGGAGCGGGTTCCTGCCCGGAATTGCTTCTTTTTGTCTTATAGGATTGTGGTGTCAGAAGAACCATTGGTGCTGACCTCATATCTTTACGAAATTCTTTAAATTCCATTGCAACATTTCAGCGTTAAAAAGACTCATAGGATATAAGAGTGAAAATATTATGTACATAGGTTTCGGATATCCGTTTCACTTAAGGAGGAAGGCCCATATGGAAGAATTTATGCGGTGTTACGAAAAAGTCTATCCGCAGATGTATAGGACCGCTTGGTTTTACCTACAGAACCGGCAGGAGGCCGAGGACGCCGTGCAGGATGCGGTGCTGGCTGCTTATGAAAAATTTGGCCAGCTTAAGGATAAGGAAAAGTTTGGGGCGTGGATTATGCAGATATTGGCTAACCGGTGCCGGAGGAGGATGAAAACCTGGTTCCGCAGGGAAGAAGATATTGAAGGCATTAGCCCATCCCAGGAGAAAGCATTGGCGCAGGAAACAGACTTTGCCATGGTGTCTGCGGTGAAACAGGCCTTTTGCGAACTGGAAGAAGAAGAACGGTTTATTGTGGCGCTGTCCGTGCTGGGGGGCTATACCAGCGAGGAGATTGCAGGCATTTTAAACAGGAACCACAGCACTATCCGTTCCAGATACCGGAGAGCACTTCAAAAAATGAGAAAGAAGCTGGAGGTGTGAGAATGGGAAACCATGAGAATAGGGAACAGTGGACAGACGGGGCGGTGGAAGGGTATCTGCAGAAAATTGCAGAATCAGAACCAATACCAGACCGGTTAAAGCCCCAGCAGATGGAACACTGGCTAAGGCAGGCCGTGGAAGAAAAAGCGGCAAAGGACAGGGGGCAGGAACCGGTAAGCTGGGAAGCAGGGGGGCAGCCGGAAAACAGAAGCCAAGGAAGGCAGGAAGCTTTCGCAAAGCAAAGGGAAGGAGGAGCATCTATGGGAAAAGGGAAAAAAGAGGAAACCGGGCAAAAGAAAAGCTACCGCAAATGGTGGTGCGGGACGGCAGCAGTGGCTGCCTGCCTTGCGGTGGTATTATTTGCAGCAGGACGTTCCATAGACTGGGATGTGGAACTGGAAAAAGCAGGGAAGGCAGGGGGGAGGCAGGATTCTGCGGTCCAGGTAGCAGAAGGGCCTTCCGGCAGTGAAAAGGCGGGGGGTGCAGAATTGGCAGAAGGCAGCACATATCAGGAATTGTACCAGGCGTTTTCTGGAATCTGGAAAGAACAGGAAGAATGGGAAGTGTACATGCAGGAACGGGCAGAGGATGCCGGTGGGGCAGAGTCTTCTGGCATAGGGGCATATTCCGAAGACGGCGCAGTTCCTATGGAGTCTTCTGAGAATATGGATACTGGAAACGCGAAGGAAGCTGCTGAGGACTATGGCAAAACAAACCAGCAGGAGGAAGACGTAGAGGAGGCAGACATTATAAAAAATGATGGCCGCTTTCTCTATCAGTCCATCCAGCAGGAAGGGAATTACAAATATGCAGTACAGATTGCAGATACCAAGGATGGGCTGAAAGAAGTGGCAAGGATTGGGGAGTTTGACAATGAAATCAGCAATATTTATGTATGGAAGGATACGCTGGTAGTAATTGAGTCCGGCTGGGTCAACGATACAGCCGTGGAGGAAGGGGAACAGGACGACGGCATCAACCCTTTGGGCAAACTCCAGGGTTTTGTAGAGGACCTGTTTTCGGCGAAAAAGGATACGGCATATCAGGAGCGGGCGTACAGCATGATCCATATGTATGACATCAAAGACCGGGCAAACCCGGAAGAATCCCATACCTTTACCGTAAAGGGGAGTTATCAGGATTCCAGGATTTCGGAAGGCTACTTATACTTTTTTTCCACCTGCAATGCCTATAAGCCCCAGTTGGAACGTGACTATCAGGCCTATATTCCTGAATTTGACGGGAAAATTCTGTCCCCGGATAAGATTTACCTGCCAGAGGATGCGGACACGGCTGCCTATCTGGTAATGGCTTCCATCAATATGGAAAAACCAGATGGTTTTACGGACACCACGGCGATTGTAACTTCCGCAGATAAATTCTATGTAAGCCAGAACAATATTTATATTGCAGAAAGCAAGTACGCAGACGGCAGCACTGTGGGGGCTAAGAGCAACAGCACGAAGCTTTACCGCTTTTCCTATCAGGATGGGAAGATGAAAAAAGAAGCGGAAGGGACCGTCAAGGGGATTTTGCAGGATGATATGGCAATGAATGAACACAAAGGCTTCCTGCGCATGGTAACTACAGTAGAAAACCAAAATGTCAGGGAAGTGAAGGACGACATTACAGGCGAGGTGATTGGGTATGACAGCGTGGAATTTGAAACATCCAACAGCCTGTATGTGCTGGACGGCAATTTAGAGGTTGCGGGGAAAATTGAAAATCTGGCAAAGGATGAACGGATCTATTCCGCAAGGTTTTTTGGGGATGCCGGGTATTTTGTGACATTCCGCCAGACAGACCCATTGTTTTCCGTGGATTTGTCCAACCCCAGAAAGCCAAAAATCCTAGGGGAACTGAAAATCAGTGGGTTTTCCGAGTACCTGCATTTTTATTCAGACAACCTGCTTCTGGGAATTGGGATGGAAGCGGATGAAACGACGGGGTCTGTGGAATGCCTGAAGCTTTCCATGTTTGATATTTCCAGGCCTTCCAATGTGAAGGAACAGTCTAAGCTGAAACTGGAGGATTATGACTATTCAGAAGCCCTCTACAATTATAAGGCGGTTTTGATTGACACGGATAAGAACTTGTTTGGGTTCCATGCAGAAGGGTACCATGAGGAGGACTACAAATACAATTATCTGCTGTTTACCTTCACGGACGGGGCTTTCAAGGAAGTGCTGAATATAGACTGCAGTGAAAATGACATATATTCCGGGCGGATGCGTGGGACTTATATTGGAAACAGCTTTTACCTGCTGTGCAGGAACGGCCGCATCGAAGAATACAGCATGGCAGATGGGAACAAGCTGGGTGAATTGGTTCCATAAGGAGATGGGAAGGAGGGCGTAACCCCTGCTTTCCATATGGAATGGCTGGACGCCTTGGCCTGGCGCTCCCTGCGTGCGGGGAGCGTCAGAACAGGGTTTTGCCCAGCCAGAAAGCGGGATGGCGTTTGCCCTGTGCAAAGCTATGGCAGTTCATGGAACACAGGCTTCCGTTTCCGGAAGACTGTATAATACCGGAATCCGGCATCTTTTAAAATTTCCGGCACTTTCCCAAAGGTGTAAGCCACATGCTCTGGCCTGTGGGCGTCTGACCCAATGGTAACTATCTCCCCGCCCAGTTCCCGGTACCGTTTCAGGACAGCTTCTTCCGGGTTCGGGTGCCCAAGCCCATATTTAAACCCGCCAGTGTTAAGTTCAATGCCCTTGCCTTTCTGGATTAACGTGCGCAGGATTTCATCAATGGCGTCTGAAAACTTTCGATAAGAATAGTATTTGTTCTTGTTGGGGCCATACCGGACGACATAATCAATATGCCCATATACGTCAAAACAGTCAAAAACGGCAAGGTTTTCTAAAATAGATTCAAAATATTCCCGGTAGGCTTCATCCTCTGTTTTCCCCATATAATATTCTGGATGGTAAGGGTCCTGGCGGTGCACCAGATGGGAGGACCCGATCACAAAGTCAAAGGGATACGCATTGATACGGTCAGGGAGTATCCCTTCCAGATGGGGCTGCAGCCCGGCTTCAACGCCGATGCAGATGGGGAATGTGCCCTGAAAGCTTTCTTTGGTTTCCTGCATTTTGGCAAAATATGCAGGAATGTCCAGCTGGAAACTATCTGGGGAAATGCCGTAGTCAAGGTCAAAATGGTCTGTAAAGCAGATGCCGCCTAAGCCTGCGTCCATGGCGGCGTGAACCATCGCAAGGGGGGAAGCATCGCTGTCAGTAGAAAAATGTGAATGCATGTGAGTGTCCCAAAGCATAAAAATTTCCTCCTTATTCAGAAAATGTATTAAGGGTTCTGTATGGTTTTAGCGAAATCATATCCTATCTTTCCGGCATTGTCAAAAAGAAAATGAGAAATATGAATAAAAATGTAAAAAAAACCTTGAATTTTTCAGTGATATTAGTTAGAATATATACAAGTTGGGTAATACATCCAAGCAAAACAAATTCATTCAAAATTAGGAGGAATTAACATGTCAGTAAGAGTAGCAATCAATGGTTTCGGACGTATCGGCCGTCTGGCTTTCAGGCAGATGTTTGGAGCAGAGGGATACGAAGTAGTAGCAATCAATGACTTAACAAGCCCCAAAATGTTGGCTCACCTGTTAAAGTATGATTCATCTCAAGGAAAATATGCATTGGCAGACAAAGTTACTGCTGGTGATGATTCCATTACTGTTGATGGAAAAGAAATCAAGATCTACGCTTTCCCAGATGCAAATAACTGCCCATGGGGTGACCTGAAGGTAGACGTTGTTCTGGAATGCTCCGGATTCTACACCTCCAAAGATAAAGCACAGGCACACATCAATGCAGGCGCACGCAAAGTTGTTATTTCCGCTCCGGCAGGGAATGACCTTCCTACTATCGTTTTCAATACTAACCATGAGACATTGAAAGCAGAAGATACCATTATTTCTGCAGCTTCCTGCACAACAAACTGCTTGGCACCAATGGCTGATGCCCTGAATAAATATGCAGCAATCCAGTCTGGTATTATGTGCACCATCCATGCTTACACAGGCGACCAGATGACATTAGACGGGCCTCAGAGGAAAGGCGACCTGAGAAGGTCCCGCGCAGCAGCAGTGAATATCGTTCCGAACAGCACAGGCGCTGCAAAGGCAATCGGCCTTGTTATCCCAGAATTAAATGGAAAATTAATCGGTTCTGCACAGCGTGTACCGACCCCGACAGGATCTACTACTATCTTGACAGCAGTTGTTAAGGGAAATGATGTAACCGTTGACGGCATCAACGCAGCTATGAAGGCAGCAGCAAACGAATCCTTTGGCTACAATGAAGATGAAATCGTATCCAGCGATATCGTAGGGATGAAGTTTGGTTCCTTGTTTGACGCTACACAGACCATGGTTTCCAAGGTTTCTGATGATTTATTTGAAGTACAAGTTGTTTCTTGGTATGACAATGAGAACAGCTACACAAGCCAGATGGTTCGCACCATTAAATATTTCAGCGAATTAGCATAGGCATTGTAAGACTCAGAAAGGGTCCGGTCTTTTAGGGGCCGGGCCCTTGGTTGTTTGGTTCTTACATACAATTAAAGGAGGTAATTAATCATGTCTTTAAATAAAGTTTCTGTAGATGATATTAATGTAAAGGGCAAACGCGTCCTTTGCAGATGCGATTTTAACGTACCTTTGAAAGAAGGGAACATCACAGATGAAAACCGTCTGGTAGCAGCGCTTCCTACCATCAAAAAGCTGATTGCTGACGGCGGCAAGGTGATCCTTTGTTCCCATCTTGGCAAGCCAAAGGGAGAGCCTAAGCCAGAGCTGTCTTTGGCTCCAGTGGCAAAAAGGCTTACTGAATTATTAGGGCAGGAAGTAAAATTTGCAGCAGACCCTGAGGTAGTAGGGCCAAATGCAAAGGCAGCCGTAGAAGCAATGAAGGACGGCGAGGTTATTTTGCTGGAAAATACCCGCTACCGTGCAGAGGAAACCAAGAATGGCGAAGCGTTCTCCAAAGACCTGGCATCCCTTTGTGATGTGTTTGTAAACGACGCATTCGGTACAGCCCACAGGGCACACTGCTCTAATGTAGGTGTTTCTGAATTAGCAGAAACTGCAGCGGTTGGCTATCTGATGCAGAAGGAAATTGACTTCCTTGGAAATGCAGTAGAGAATCCGGTAAGGCCTTTTGTTGCTATTTTGGGCGGCGCTAAAGTTGCTGACAAACTGAACGTTATTTCCAACCTGCTGGAAAAATGCGATACGTTGATTATCGGCGGCGGTATGGCTTACACCTTCTTAAAGGCACAGGGCCATGAAATTGGGAAATCCTTAGTAGACGACACCAAAGTGGAATACTGTAAGGAAATGCTGGAAAAGGCAGAGAAGCTTGGCAAGAAGCTGCTTCTTCCGGTTGACTCTGCAACTATCACAGAGTTCCCCAACCCAATTGACGCACCCGTAGACGTAGTAATGTATGATTCCGATAAAATGCCAGCAGACCGTGAAGGCTGCGATATTGGGCCGAAAACAGCAGCAATGTTTGCAGATGCAGTAAAATCTGCAAAGACCGTTGTTTGGAATGGGCCTATGGGCGTATTTGAGAACCCGACGCTTGCAGAAGGGACGATTGCAGTGGCAAAAGCACTGGCAGACACAGATGCAACTACTATTATCGGCGGCGGCGATTCTGCAGCAGCAGTAAATCAGCTGGGATTCGGCGATAAGATGAGCCATATTTCCACCGGAGGCGGAGCTTCTCTGGAGTTCCTGGAAGGCAAAGAGCTTCCCGGCGTGGCAGCAGCAACCAATAAATAAACGGAAATCAGATGGCGGACAGAGTTTTCGCTATCAGGTAAAAGAAAGAGGATAAGATTATGGCAAGAAAGAAAATTATTGCAGGAAACTGGAAAATGAATAAAACTCCCAGCGAAGCAGTTGCTCTGGTAAATGAACTGAAACCGCTGGTGGCAAACGATGAGGTGGATGTGGTATTCTGCGTACCGGCTATTGATATTATTCCTGCAATGGAAGCAGCAAAAGGCTCCAATATCAACATTGGTGCAGAAAACATGTACTATGAGGAGAGCGGTGCATATACCGGAGAGATTGCTCCGAATATGCTGACAGATGCCGGTGTAAAATATGTGGTAATCGGCCATTCTGAGAGAAGAGAATATTTCGCGGAAACTGACGAGACAGTAAATAAAAAAGTGCTGAAAGCCTTCGAGCATGGAATTACTCCCATTATCTGCTGCGGAGAATCTTTAACCCAGAGAAAACAGGGCATTTATATTGACTGGATCCGTATGCAGATTAAAATTGCATTCCAGAATGTAACTGCAGATCAGGCAAAAGGGGCAGTCATTGCCTACGAACCGATCTGGGCAATCGGAACCGGAGAAACAGCTACTTCCGACCAGGCAGAAGAAGTATGTGCAGCAATCCGTGCATGTATCAAAGAAGTATATGACGAAGCAACTGCAGAAGCGATCCGTATTCAGTATGGCGGCTCCGTAAATGCAGGAAATGCAGCGGAACTGTTCTCAAAACCGGACATTGACGGTGGACTGGTTGGCGGAGCTTCCCTGAAAGCAGATTTTGGCAAAATCGTAAATTATAAATAAGGAACAGGAAAAAGGCAGTGACGCATACAGGTCACTGCCTTTTTTATTATTCTACAGGAAATTCCGCTGGATTTCCCGTAGAATAATAAAAAATGATGCGCGCTCATGCGAACAGAAGATGTCGCTAAAGCGACCGCATCTGACGCGTCAAAGTGAACAATCCCCTCAGGATTGAGGGCAGGGGAGTTGAAGCGGACCTGTCCGCTTTGTCAGTTATTCGCTTCTTCTGCCGGAAGATATACCCTGTAGCTGCATACGGTGTCGCCGCCAGAGCCGCAGCAGATAGTGTTCAGAATGGGAGAACCGCTGTCTGTATATTTGCCGGTCCAGACAGCCAGAACAGGATAAGAAGGCTTTCCGGTGGGATGACTGGCGCCTTTTAAGCTGGAAGCAGGTCTTATTTCACATTTGAATCCCTTCTGTTTCAGTATATCCATTAACAGGTGATATTTTTCAATATTGGAACCCTGTCCCGTCTGATATATTTTATAAATTTCTTCCATACGGTACTGATTGACGCTGCTGTCTGCCTCGTATATAAGTTTTGTACATCTGACAGGTTCAGTCCAGGCGAGGTGAAAGGCAACGCCTCCGATTATGCCCTGGGCTTTGTTTTTTTCCGCCCGTTTCAGTACATAGTTCCTCCAGGCGTTATATTCCTTTTTCAGAGCTTTTCCTGTGGTGGTACTGGTGCCGGAGGATACAATTCCCTCTTTGGAGGCAGTCCAGATTGTGGCGGAAATATCCTTTCCATAAGCGGTTCCGTTGTATCCGCGGACTTTGACGGTGTACTTTTTATGTGGTGTCAGGCCTTTTACTGTACAGGTGGTTTTCTTTGCAGTCAGGGTTTTTACCGGATTTTTCTGATTTTTGTCAGAAGCGTCGTATACCCGTATCTGGTAGCTTTTGGCCCCGCTGGCCTTACGATATTTAATCTGGATGGAGCTTTTGGTTACTTTTACAGTGGTAATTTTCTTTACCGTTCCAGGTTTTTTGGCAGCTGCCTCTGACTGTCTGGCAGATGTGGGTGCAAAGGCCACAAGGAGCGCAAAGAGCACCATTCCGATGGCAGATCTGATAACTGCTTTTTTCATCTTATAGGAAAGACCTTGCCACGCTAAAGCGTGAAAGTATCTTTCCTATAAGATGAAAAATAATATGCGCACTCGCACAAGAGGTGAAATATTGCTTCGCAATTGTGCTCGGCGCAGCAAAATGTGCAAGCCCCTCATGAGTGAGGGGTAGGGGAGTTGAAGTGGGCTTGCCCACTTTGTTCTAAATTTACTTCCTTTCTCTGTATAATTTCCGGAAAAATTTCCAGCATTTTCAATATAGCATGTTTCCTTACAGAAGTCAAAAATGGGATTTAATAGCTGTCTGTAAGTCCCTGGCGTAATCCTGATGTTTCCTGTACAGACAATAGCAGAACTGTTGTTTCAAAAATGAACAAAACTTTTGAAATAACAGTTGACAAAGGGGGAAAATGCTGTTATTATAACAATACAAACTTTCGTAACAACAACTTTCGAAGGGAGAATTTTTGAAACAAAAGTAAAGGTTGCAGAAGTGAAAAAATGTGATAAGATGAAGGGAGAAGATGCTTATGAAGTGAAAATACGGAGCCATGGCCTGTGACTGGCTGCGGACTCCCAGGAGGTATGAAAATGGATGCAATGGAACAGCGCAGGAATACAATTGTAGATTTGGTAAATCAAAGCGGAAATATCAGTTTTGCACAGTTAAAGAAGAAATTTCCGCAGATATCCGAAATGACACTGCGCACAGATTTAAAAGCTCTTGATGAAGCAAAACGGATTGTCCGGGTGCATGGAGGCGCAAAATCCGTGGACGTTGTAGTGGGAACCGATGATATGTTAAGCCGCAGGCTGGTGCGTAATATTGAGGCAAAGCAGCTGATTGCAAAAAAGGCACTGGAACTCATTCGGAAAGACACCGCAGTTTTTCTGGATTCCGGAAGTACCACTACGGCGCTGGCAGCCTGCATGAGAGACCAGTCAAACCTGATATATACCAGTTCGCTGACCTGTGCGGCGGAACTTTCCAGATTAAAGAATCCGGCAGTACATGTGCTGGGGGGAACCATGAACCGGTACAGCATGAGCGTATGCGGAATTCATACAATACAGGAAGTGCGAAGAATTAATTTCGATCAGGTGTTTATGGGTGTCACCGGTTATTGTGAACAGACAGGATTTACCTGCGGCGTGGATGAGGAAGCAGCCCTGAAAAGGACTGTAATGAACCGGGCCGGACAGAAGATTATCCTGATGGATTCATCCAAAACAGGGGTGAAAAGTACATATACCATCTGCGGACTGGAGGATGTGGATCTTATTATTTCCGACGGCAGCCTTTCAGAGGAATTTCTGGAAGAATGCAGAAATTATAAGATACCGGTTATCTGATGCACAACAGGCAGTCCTCTCAGGAATCATCTGTATCCATATACGGACAGTGATATTGCAGTCAGGAGCAAACCAATGTCAAAGGAGATAATTTATGAAAAACGGAGTTCAGCGCTTTGGTAAATTTCTCTCAGCAATGATTATGCCCAATATTGGTGCGTTAATCGCATTTGGTTTTCTTGCCGCGTTTTTTAACGACAAAGGCTGGATTCCACATGAGGGATTTGCCACAATTTTTTCAGCTGTTTTAGTTTATTTAATTCCAATCTTAATCGCTTTTACAGGCGGAAGGCTTATTGGCGGCGAGCGCGGAGGCGTGACAGCCGCAATTGCCGTAGTGGGCGCTATTATGAGCGATCCAGACACCACAATGCTGATGGCAGCCATGATTATGGGGCCTCTGGCAGGATTCTGTATAAAAAAGTTTGACAGTGCCATGGAAGGGCATATGCCGGCAGGTTTTGAAATGCTGATTAACAACTTTTCCGTGGGCATTCTGGGGATGCTGCTGGCCATGTTCGGATTTCTGGCAGTAGGACCCTTTATGAACCTGATTCTCGGCATTTTGTCTGCAGGAGTGACTTTTCTGGTGGAACACGGCGTACTTCCGCTGATCGGGATTTTTATCGAGCCGGCAAAGGTACTGTTTTTGAACAACGCTCTGAATCATGGGATTTTTACGCCCATTGCCACCGCTCAGGCGGCAGAGACCGGAAAATCCATCATGTATATGCTGGAGGCAAATCCCGGTCCCGGACTTGGGGTACTGCTGGCTTACATGTTTTTCTGCAAGGATAAAGAAACCAGACAGTCTGCGCCCGGCGCAGTGATTATCCATCTGTTAGGCGGTATCCATGAAATATATTTCCCCTATATTCTGATGAATCCCCTTGTGATTGTGGGGCCGATTCTGGGCAATGTGGCTGCCATTTTCTGGTTCACTCTGACGGACTGCGGACTGGTGGGACCCGCTTCCCCAGGTTCCATTATCGCATATCTGATGATGACGCCGGGAAACAGAATGATTCAGGTAATTGTGGGCGTTCTGATAGCCACTGTGATTTCCTTTGGGGTTTCTTCTGCTATTATCCGTATGTCCAAAGGCAAAAGCCTGGAAGAAGCGCAGGAAGAGATGGCCGGACGGAAAGCAGAAGCAAAGGGAATATCCCATGTTCCGGTTTCCATCACAGCGGAAGGTGTGAAAAAGGTGGTATTCGCCTGCGATGCAGGCATGGGTTCCTCGGCCATGGGAGCAACGAAATTCCGAAACCGGATAAAAGCACAGCGGCCGGATCTGACGGTAATCAATACATCGGTAGATACCATTCCGCCGGACTGCGACATTGCAGTGGTGCAGGTTACACTGGTTGAACGGGCAAGGAAGTCGGTGCCCGATGCTCAGATAGTGACCATCAATAATTTCCTGGCAGATCCTGCTCTGGATACCCTGTATACACAGCTGACAGCAGTGGAAGGGGAAGGACAGAAGCACAGCAGGTCAGTACAGCCCCAGGAGGAAACCGGGCCCGCATCCGTTGGAACCGGGATTCTGGTAAAAGACGGAATCAGACTGAATCTGGAATCTGTTTCCAAAGAAGAAGCCATTCAGGCGGCAGGAGAGCTTCTGGTAAAACTGGGCTATGTGGATTCTTCTTATATTGCAGCCATGCAGGAGAGGGAAAAAATCGTGACTACCTATATGGGTCTTGGAGTGGCGATTCCCCACGGGACATCTCAGGCCAAAGGAACGGTGAAAAAGACCGGCATTGTGGTTCTGCAGTATCCGCAGGGCGTTGCGTTCGGAGAAGAAAAGGCCCAGCTTGTATTCGGCATTGCAGGAGTAGGGGATGAACATCTGGAACTGCTGGGAAAAATCTGCAGCATGCTGGAAGACGAAGCTGTTCTGGAGGAATTTAAAACAACAGATCGGACAGAATGGGTATTGGAAAAATTAAATTAAAATCAGGAGGAAATAAATATGAAAGCAAGAGGCGTCAGACTTTACGGAGCAAATGATATCAGACTGGAGGAGTTTGAACTTCCGGAAATCAAAGAGGATGAAATTCTGGTAAAAGTGGTCAGCGACAGTATCTGCATGTCCACCTGGAAAATGGTGCAGGCAGGAAAGGAACACAAACGGGTACCGGAAAACGTTGCGGAACATCCGGTCATTATCGGCCATGAATTTACCGGAGATATTGTAAAAGTAGGTGCGAAATGGAAAGATCAGTTCCACGAAGGAAAAAAATTTGCCCAGCAGCCGGCCATCCCCGGACAGATGGAATCACCGGGGTATTCTTATGAATTTTTCGGCGGCGCCACAACCTACTGTATTTTCCCGAATGACGTCATCGAAAAGGGATGTATCTGGGAGTACGACGGGGACAGCTACTTTGAGGCTTCTCTTGCAGAGCCCATGAGCTGCTGTATCGGCGGATATCACAGCAACTACCACAATGAACATCTTTCCTATGAGCACAAAATGGGAACACTGGCCGGCGGAAATATTCTGATTCTGGGCGGCTGCGGCCCCATGGGTCTGGGAGCGGTAAGCTATGGCCTTACCTTTGAAAACAAACCGAAACGTATTGTGGTGACAGACATCAATGACGAGAAAATTGCCAGGGCAAAAGAAGTGGTTTCAGAAGCGGAAGCCAGAGAAAAGGGCGTGGAACTCCATTATATCAATACAGCCGGTATGGAAGACCCTGTGGCAGAGCTTCGGGCCATCACCGAAGGCGTGGGATACAGTGACGTGTTTGTCTATGCTCCGGTACAGAGTATTGCAGAAATGGGTAACCGTCTGCTTTCTGTGGATGGCTGCATGAATTTCTTTGCAGGCCCGACAGACACACAGTTTTCCGCAAGCATGAACCTCTATGACTGCCATTATGCCAGAACCAAAATCATGGGTTCCACAGGCGGCAATACCAATGATATGAAAGAGGCCATTGAAAAATCAGCCAGAGGATTGATTAACTCTGCAGTTATGGTTACTCATGTGGGAGGCATGGATTCCATTGCAGAGGCCACCAGTAATCTGCCTGACATTCCCGGTGGGAAAAAACTGGCTTACACACAGTTTGATATGCCCATGACAGCCATTGATGATTTTGGAAAACTGGGAGAAAAAGACCCCTTCTTTAAAGAACTGGATGAATGCTGTAAGAGAAATAAAGGGCTCTGGTCCAAAGAAGCAGAGAAGATGCTGTTTGAACATTTCGGAACGAAAGAATGAAACAGGTGCTGCAGTATGGCAGCGTAAATTTAATAATATGGAAAATGGACTGTCGTATGGAATTGCCCATGCGGCAGTCTTTTCTGTCTTATAGGATTAGGGTGTCAAAAGGGTGCGCCGCACCCGCTCTATAGCATATATTGATGTGCAATCCCCTCGTACATTTGTTCCTACAGAGGACTGTCCGTTTGCTGTTTCCGGAACAGCTCAAAAAATTCCTCCTCCGGCATGGGCTTTGCATAGTAATATCCCTGTACCTGGTCACAGCCGATACTGCGCAGCAAATCCACCTGTTCTCTGGTTTCCACTCCTTCTGCCAGAAGGCCCAGTTCCAGCCTGTCGGCCATCATCACCACATGTTCCAGGATCAGCCTGCCTTTTTTGGATACCATCATATTTTCCATAAATTTCCGGTCCAGTTTAATCACATCGAAAGGAGTTTCCAGCAGGATATTCAGGGAGGAATAACCGCTGCCGAAATCATCCATCAGCAGAGTGAAGCCTTCCTCTTTCAGCTGCAGAGCTTTCAGGCTGACCTGCTGGTCGTCTGCGGTTTCCGTAATTTCCAGTTCCAGCAGATCCCGTGAAATACCGTTGTCTCTGATCAGTTCATCCAGAAAGCGGATGCAGGCGTCGTCCTTAAGGTGAACTCTGGATACATTGACAGAGACAGGACAGGGAGCAAGGCCTTGCTGCTTACATTTTCGGATAAACCGGCATGCTTCGGACCAGATGTAATAATCCACGTTTCGGATAAAACCATTTTCCTCAATGATGGGGATGAACTGGTCCGGATAAATCATGCCCCGTTCTGGATGACGCCACCGTACCAGAGCCTCTGCTCCGATAATTTTATTCCGGGCAATACTGTATTTGGGCTGGAGATACATTACAAACTGACGCTCTGTGATGGCGCTTTGCATGTTTTCCTCAATAAATTTCCGATTGTACAGGGAATCTTTAAACTGTTCTCTGTAAAATAATATATTGGTCAGTACGCTGCGTTTGGCGGTTTTCCGGGCCATGGCCGCCCGGTCTTCCATCTGCCGCGGCTCCATGCTCCGGTCTTCCACCATGTATACACCATAGGACATCTGAATTTTTACATCTTTGAAAGAAGCAGTCTGTTCATCGAGACGGTGAATCAGCGACAGCAGTTCTTCCTGTTGCGTATATTCCGTGACAATCATAAAAACGTCGCTGCGGAGGTTGATAAAAAGCTGCTCCTGACTGCAGATGTTATTTAGCTGCTCCCGGATAAAATCCAGCATTTCATCTCCGAATTTCTCCCCGTATAAATCATTTACAATCTTGAATTTACGGATATCAAACTGGATAAAAGCAATATTTTTTGTGGAAGAAAACAGGAGATGGTTGACATTTTTTCGAAATCGCTGGAGTTTGCTGATATTTTTCAGTACGCTCTGCATAACCTTGTTTTCCGGGATGTCCTCCAGGCCGATACTGCTTTCCGTTATGTCTTTCAGAAAATCTTTCAGAATGTCTTCCAGAATTTCAATACTGGTATTGAGAGCCTGAGGGCATTTTTTCAGAATCAGACCTTCTTTACGGATTTCAGCCAGTTCTTCCGGAACAGAAATGTCTTTTCCCAGAATATCCCGGCAGTTGACGGCGCCCTGCATCCGTTCTGTGAAAAGATGCAGGAATTCCTCTGTTTTTTTGTTGCCGTACAGTTCCAGTTCCTGGTCCTGAGAGTCGTAAAATCCCAGAGCCATGCCCAATACCAGCAGAGAGGCGGTAATACAGCCGCAGGTTCCGCCCTGGCGCATACCGCCTCCGAAACAGGTGCTGATTTTAAATGCAGTTTTTAAATCCAGTCCAAAGTCTCCCGCGAATGCCCCGAATAATGCCTGGGAGCAGTGATATTGCTGGTGCAGAAGCTGTTCGGCTTTTTCTTTATGTGTCATGGGATACCTCTTATTATTATTTATCCGGCAGTGCCGGTTTCTGAAATTTTCACGGTGTTCTCTGATTTCTGCCTGTAAGTATACCATATACGGGCGGCAAAGTCCATGACCGGTTATGGTGACAGCGGGAACGGGGAGCCTGATTTTTGGTAATTACCGGGGAAAGCTCTGCCCTGTGCAAAACAGAGATAACTGTTACTTGCCATTTCACCTGGATACAGGTATAATCGTACATAGTGAAAACAGCAGTTCCTGTGAAAGGCAGAACGGGTGTAGCGCACGGTTCTGAAGGGAGAGAGACATGAAGAAAATACTTGCTGTGGATGATGAAAGAGATATCCGCAAACTTCTGAAAGAATATCTGGAATTGGAAGGTTATCTGGTTTTCACAGCCAAAAACGGAATGGAGGCCATGGAAAAGCTGAAGCATCAGCCGGATTTGATTATTATGGATGTAAATATGCCGGATATGGACGGTTATACGGTTTGTGAGAAAATCCGGGACTATGTGGACTGCCCCATTCTGTTTCTCACAGCCCGGACAGAAGAACAGGACAGAGTCAGCGGATTTAAGGCAGGGGGCGACGATTATATTGTCAAGCCTTTCGGCATGGATGAAATGCTGGCCAGAGTGGAGGCTCATCTGCGCCGGGAAGAACGGAGGCAGCAAAACAGCAATATTTACATGAAAGGAGACCTTACGGTGGATTTTTCCGGGCGTCAGGTGCTGGTGGACGGAGCGGATGCAGGACTGACCAAAACAGAATTCGCCATTGTGGAACTGCTGATTACCCACAGCGGCCAGGTATTTGAAAAAGAGCAGATTTACGAGAGAGTCCGGGGCTTTGACGGGGAGGCGGATGCCTCAATCATTGCGGAACATGTGCGCAGAATCCGTCAGAAAACAGACCGGAAAACAAAGCATATTGAGACAGTCTGGGGTGTGGGTTATAAATGGATTGGTTAGAGGAAAAGACAGAACAGTTTTTGAAATACATGCAGGAAAAATCCCTGATTCGTTCCCTGGTGTGGTATCTCTGTATCGGCATGGCGGGTGTGGGAACATTTTACTGGATTACCCGGAACCTGTGTCTGGCCTGGCTGGATGTGCTGGCCAGGCGTGTGGTGGAGGAAGTGAGCGTACAGAGCAGGCTGGAATGGAGAAAAGCCCTGGAGGGATACGGATTTGTGAAATGGGATTCCCTGAAAATGTTCATACAGTTTTTTTACAGCAACTGCCTGTATCTCTATCTTGTGATCTGTTTTGTAATTGTGGGGAGATTTTTCCTGGAAACCAAAATCAGACCGGGGATCACAGCTATTTCACAGGGATTAAATTATATCAGTCTGGGAGATTACAGCCATGAAATGACCTGGAACAGTCAGGATGAGATGGGAAAGCTCTGTCAGGAAGTGGAACAGATTCGGAAAACACTGCTGAGAAATAAGAAAAACCAGTGGAAACAGCAGGAAGAACAACGGAAAATCAACGCTGCCTTTGCTCACGATATCCGCACGCCTCTGACGGTGATCCGGGGGTATACGGAGTTTCTGCAGAAATACGTGCCCAGAGGAAAGGTTACGGAGGAGCTTTTACTGGAAAAGCTGGATACCATGCACGAGCAGCAGGAACGGCTGCTGCGGTTTTCCACCACCATGACCACTATTCAGAATATGGAAAAATGGGAGCCCCAGGGGCAATGGTACACTCTTTCTGAGCTGGCGGAAGAGATGGAGGCGGTCCTGGAGGGGCTTCGGGGCCATACCGGAAAAGAAATCAGTCTGCACCTGGACAGTACGAAACAGGAGCTGTTTCTGGATAAACATCTGCTGATGGAAGTATTTGAAAATCTCCTGAGCAATGGGCTGCGCTATGCCAGAACTTCCGTTCAGGTATACCCGGTGGTGCAGGAGAAGGAATTTACGGTGTTTGTAAAGGACGACGGGCCGGGATTTTCAGAAAAAGCATTGTTAAGAGGAATGGAAACTTATTTCAGTGAAGAAGAAAACAGCCGGGAGCATTTCGGAATCGGCCTGTCCGTCTGCCGGCTGCTCTGTGAGAACCATGGCGGAAGCCTTTCTCTGCAAAACAGCGTAAGCCAGGGAGCCATTGCGGCTGCCACGCTGGCGGCAGGAGTGAGAAGCAGATAAAAGTTCGGGAAAACCGGATTTTTGGAGCAGGCAGCGGGACATGAGAATTTTGCAACATAAAAGAATCATAATTTTATAGGAAATTCGTAGATAAATTCTTTTTATACTGTTTTTCAGAACCGGAGCACAGACCGGAGGCTTTGAAGCAGAAAGAGAGGAAGGACTATGGAGAACAGAATAGAAATCAGGGATTTATCGAAAAATTTCGGAAAGAAACAGGCGCTGAATCATGTAAATCTGGAAATCGGGCCGGGGATGTTCGGACTGCTTGGCCCAAACGGAGCCGGCAAAACCACACTGATGAAGGTGCTGACCACCCTTACCAGAAAGAGCGGAGGGGAAGTAAAACTCTGCGGTATACCTGTGGAACAGTGTAGGAAGATTCGGGAAATTATCGGATATCTGCCGCAGGATTTTTCCATGTACGGGAATATGGGAGCTTATGAAGGGCTGGATTATCTGGCTGTGCTGTCTGGCATGAGTAAAAAAGAACGGGCCAAAAAGGTGCCGGAAATGCTGGAAAAAGTAAATCTGGGAGACCAGCATAAGACAAAGATAAGGGCCATGTCGGGAGGAATGAAACGCCGCCTTGGAATTGCCCAGGCAATCATTCACGACCCGAAAATTATTGTGGTAGATGAGCCCACCGCCGGGCTGGATCCGGAGGAACGGGTGCGATTTCGGAATCTGCTCTGCGAAATTGCCAGAGACAGGATTGTGATTCTTTCCACCCATATCGTGGGAGATATTGAGGCCACCTGTGAGAATATTGCAGTGCTGAATCGTGGAGAAATCCTGTTCCGGGGGACCGTGTCCGGGCTGCTGGAAGCTGTGAAAGGCAAAGTTTATACCATGGAAGTATCCGCCGTGGAACTGCCGCTGGTAAAAGAGCAGTTTCTGGTGACCGGGATTCTCACCAACGGATCTTCGGCCAATATTAAAATCATTGCGGAGGAATCTCCCATGAAAGGGGCAGTGCCTGCCAGTCCCGATGTGGAAGACGCCTATATGTACCTGATGAACCATACTTCTGCCGCAAAGGCCGGAGAATAGGAGGTGGGAGCATGTTTGGGACTTTATTTGTAAAAGAATGCAGGCAGATTTTAAAGAGTATGGTGTACTATCTCTATGTGATAATCTTTGTCATGTTCCTTTCCAGTCAGATGGGGGAAGTGATTACGGACCGGTTTGAGCGACCGGAGCCGGGCCAGGAAAGTTATGGCTCCGTCAACAGCCATGAAGAATCGGCAGTGATGGAAAAAAAGCTGGCGGGTCTTATGCAGGAAACAGAGCATAATTCTTATTCCACCTATCCCATGGGATTTTACCGGGGTGTTACGCTGAATGATGGGGAGCTGAATGAAATAGTATCCATTATTGAGGAATGTACCGGGAAAAGTATGGCTGAGCTGGAACAGGAAGAGCAGGAATATTATGCAGATTATGACTTGTCCACCATGGAAGGAGCTTTTCAGGCTCAGACTGGATATTCTGTTGTTCCAAAAGAGTCTTTGAGCTATGAGGAATTCTGTAAAAATATGGAACGGGCCTGTGAGATTATCGGCGCGGGAAGTTATTACAGCAAAGAGAAACTGGAAGCAGGCGTGAGCGTTCCCATGACCTATGAGCAGGCAGTGGAGGAATTTGACGCCCTCTGTGAAAAAGACAGGATTACCGGAGCTGTTGCGAGGCTGTTCTGTGATTATGCGGGGATTATCCTTGCGGTTCTGCCCATTTTCCTGGGGGTAACCCGCTGCCTGAGAGATAAGCGTGCCCAGGCAGATCAGGTGGTGTTTGCCCATAAAGCCTCCGGAGTTCAGATTGTGGGAAGCCGTTATCTGGCCAATGTGTGCATGGCCTTTCTGCCGGTGCTGATTACCATATGCATCATGCAGATGCCCTATCAGTATCATGCGGAAACCATGGGGGTTACTCCGGATGTACTGGCCTTTCTGAAATACAGTGTTGTCTGGCTTCTGCCGGAAATTATGACAGTACTGGCCGTATCATTTTTTATTACGGAACTTACGGAAAATGTGATTTCCATTTTTGTTCAGGTATTCTGGGCCATTGCCAGCCTGTTTGCGTCTGCCGCGCTGGCGGGAAATTTCGGGCTTCATCTGATTGTGCGCTGGAACGCTCTGGGTGCCACCGGTGAATTCTGGAGCCAGCGGCAGGAACTGTTTCTGAACCGGGGATATTATGCTGCAGTATCCATGCTGCTGCTGTGTCTGACCTTTGTATTATATGAAAAGAAGCGCAGGGAAGGAGAGACTCTTTATGGAAAAATATTTAAGCGCAGGAAGTAGTTTTATTCGCAGGCAGTATGCTCCGCATCTTCTGGTTACGCTGCTGTTCTGCTGCATGTCAGGATTTTTTGTAAGTTTTCGGAATCTGGACAGCCAGCAGGCGGCGAAAGTAATGGAAATGTATGCGGCTTTTGCGGGAATCCTTTTGCTGACGCCTCTGTTTATGCCGGAACAGAACCGGGAAATCTGGCTGCTGGAAAAGTCCAGGGCCACATCCCTGTGGAAGCTGTATCTGATACGTCTGCTGGGGGCAGCAGCAGTTCTGGCCATAGTGGTGACGGTATTTCTCTGGCTGATGAAACAGGGAAACAGCCGGTTTGACATGACCGGACTGTGGCTGGGCTCCTTCTGCGAAATCTGTTTTCTGGGCAGCATTGGATTTTTTGTCAGCGGAATCACCAATCAGGTGGTGCTGGGTTATATGATGTCGGTGGTATACTTTTTTGTGAATATCGGTGCGTCAAAGTATCTGGGAAAGCTGGCATTGTTTCAGATGATGAAAGGGGAAGATGATTTTATGCTTCCCATGGCTCTGGCAGTGCTGTTTCTGACCGGAGGAGGGATGTTGCTGCGGGAACGCTTCAGTTTCAGATAGCCGGACAGATTCAGGACTTTGGATAAAGGGAAGGAAAGACAGGAGACGAAGGAGGAAGACAATGTACGAACATGGCGGAGACAGTTATCGCTATCCTGATTTCACAGATTTTTCTGCGAATATTAACCTGTTGGGCGCACCTGAATGTGCAGTGGAACGCGCCAGGGCAGCGCTGGATGGGATTACTCATTATCCCCAGGTGGGGTGTGACAGGCTGCGGCAGGCCATTGCAGAGCTGGAGCAGGCAGAACCACAGGAAATTATCTGCGGAAATGGTGCTGCAGAGGTGATTTTTTCTCTGGTACTGGCGTTAAAGCCCAGGAAAGCGATGGTCTTTGCACCTGCTTTTCAGGAATATGAGCAGGCATTAAAGAGCGTGGACTGTCAGGTGATCCGGGAGTATCTGAGTCCGGAACAGGGGTTTCGGATCACAGAACATTCCCTGGCGCAGGCAGATGATACCATTGATATGGTATTTGTCTGCAATCCCAATAACCCCACCGGGGTGCTGACAGAACAGAACATGCTGGTGCAGCTGCTAAACCGCTGCAGGAAGGCCGGGGCAGTGCTTGTGGTGGACGAATGTTTTCTGGATTTCGTGCCACTGGAACAGGAAGCGGACGGGAAATCTTCTCTGTCGGATTACGGGGCCGGCTGTCATCCGGATTCCATGAAACCTTTCCTGAAAAAATATACAAATCTGTTTCTTGTGAAAGCGTTCACAAAGACCTTTGGAATGCCTGGGCTCCGCCTGGGCTATGGTCTTTGCGGGAATCTGGAAATACTGGAAAAAATGCGGGGAGTGACCCAGCCCTGGAATGTGTCGGTTCCGGCTCAGGAGGCAGGGATTGCAGCGGCCGGAGAGCGGACATTTCTGGCAGAAACCAGAAGGGCTGTGGCACGGGAAAAAGCCTTTCTGCTGGAACAGCTTTCTCTGTATCCGCCGGAAGAACTCCGGATTTACGGTCATGCGGCGAATTTCATTTTTTTCCGGAGCAGGAAAGGGCTGGACAATGCACTGGAAGAATACGGAATCCGAATCCGCAACTGCAGTAATTTTCCGGGGCTGGAGGAAGGATGGTACCGGATTGCAGTGCGCAGCCGGGAAGAAAATACAGTTCTGGTGAAAGCGCTGAAGAAAATACTGGTTTTCTGACAGGGCAGGCCTCATGTCAGAGGACTGACCGGCACAGGTGAAAGCAGCTGACATTTATTTCTGCAATTTTTTTGAAATCATTGACGAAAGCAGGCAAAGCAGGTAAAATAAAGAAAGATGTTATAGAAAAATACAAACATGGAAGTTTATATTGAATCATGCATCCAGGTTCCAGTTTGCATTCCGGACATGGCATCTGTCCGAAAGCCTGATATGGCCCCAGGCAGTGAAAGGGTATATGGGAGTTCGGAAATCTATTAGGAGGACGGAGAGAGAAATGTTAGAAAAACTGAACAACATGCAGATTAAGGAAAGGTTAAAAAAATCTTTTACTCTGATTTCGGGAATGATGGCGATTGTTGCAGTTATTGGGGTAATCGGGGTCATTGTGGTATCCCGTCTGTATGCCAGTGCACTGGTGAATTACGGGTTTTCCCAGGGAGATGTGGGAAGGGCAATGGCCACATTTGCGGATACAAGATCCGCATTGCGCGGTATCATTGGATATGAAGAACAGGAAGCGATTGACTCCATGGTGAAACAGCACGACGAATGCAAAGAGGAATTCCAGAAAGAATTTGCAGCACTGGAAAAAACCATGGTAACAGAAGCGAACAGAAAAATTTATGCGGAACTGAAGACAGAGCTGGAAGAATACTGGAAAGTGGAACAGCAGATTCTGGATATGGGTGCTACTGTCGATAAAGAGCAGTGTATCAAGGCTCAGGACCGGGCAATGGGAGAACTTGCTCCCATGTATGAAGAAGTTTACAGTAATCTGACGGAAATTATGGAAATTAAGGTTTCAAAAGGAGAATCTTTATCCGGACAGCTTTCTGTTCTCAGTATGGTAATGCCGATTGTTATTGTGGCGGTAATTGTGGGGGCTATTTATCTGGCCATTCATCTGGGTACGGTAATTGCAGATAGCATTGCGGAACCTCTGATCAATTTAAAGGAACGTCTGAAAACCTTTGCAGAAGGAGATCTGTCTTCCCCGTTTCCGGAAGTGGCTACCAGAGACGAGGTGGCAGAGATGATAGAAGTAGCAAGGCATATGGCGGCTACTTTAAATTTTGTCATTGCGGATGAAGAACGTCTTCTGGGAGAAATGGCCAATGCCAATTATGATGTGTATTCGGAAGATGAGAAACGGTATACGGGAGATTTTGAACAGATATATCTTTCGCTGCGTGAGTTAAAGAAACAGATGGTTGCCACACTCCAGTCTATTGATGAGGCGTCCACACAGGTTTCCGCAGGGGCTACGAACCTGGCAGAGGCCTCTCAGAGCCTGGCTGAAGGTGCAACAGACCAGGCCGGCGCTGTACAGGAAATGCAGGCTACGATTATGACCATCACCGACAATATTGTACTGGCGGCAGAGAAGGCGGAGGAGTCTTACCGTCTTGCCCAGCAGTATGCGGATGAAGCAGACCGCAGCCGCGGTGAGATGGAAATGATGGTGGCAGCCATGGAACGCATCAATGAGGCTTCTCAGAAGATTGGAAATATTATTTCTGAGATTGAAGACATTGCATCTCAGACAAATCTGCTTTCCTTAAATGCTTCCATTGAGGCAGCAAGAGCAGGAGAGGCAGGAAGAGGATTTTCCGTAGTGGCAGACCAGATTCGCCAGCTTGCAGAACAGAGCGCCACAGCAGCAGTGGAAACAAGAGAGCTGATTGAGGGTGCAATCCGGGAGGTTGCAGAAGGAAATGAAGCAGCGGAACGGGCTTCTGCGTCAATTCGGACAGTGGTAGAGGGAATCGGAAAGATTGCATCTTCTTCCAAAGCGGTGAGCAGCACGGCATCAGACCAGGCAATCGCCATGAAGCAGGCAGAGCAGGGAGTGGGCCAGATTTCAGAAGTAGTTCAGTCTAATTCAGCTACTGCAGAGGAATCCTCGGCAACCAGTGAACAGCTGTCTGCACAGGCTATCTGTCTGGATGAACTGATAGGCAAATTTGTTTTGCCCTCCGATATTTGATAAAAATTTGTACATAAACCCCATAGCGGAATAAAAAGGGACCTTTTTGTAGCAGGTACAGAAGGTTCTCTTTTTTTATTCCGCTATAAGAAACATCCCTTCTCCTTTGTTCTGGAAAAGGACAGGGATTTGTGGTAAAATAAATGAAAATTACAAAACAGAGAAACACACAGGGAGAAAACAGAAATGGCAAAATCAATTATGATACAGGGCACCATGTCCAATGTGGGGAAAAGCCTGATCACAGCAGGCTTATGCCGGATTTTCAAACAGGACGGTTATAAAACCGCACCCTTTAAATCCCAGAATATGGCGTTGAATTCGTTTATCACCAGAGAAGGGCTGGAAATGGGACGGGCGCAGGTGATGCAGGCAGAGGCTGCCGGAGTGGAGCCCTCGGTACGGATGAATCCCATTTTACTGAAACCCACCAGCGATACGGGTTCTCAGGTGATTGTCAATGGAAAAGTATATGGTACCATGTGCGCCAGAGAATATTTTGCGTATAAAAAACAGCTGATGCCGGAGGTTATGGCCGCTTACCGGGAACTGGAAGAAGCGTATGAGATTATTGTAATCGAGGGGGCAGGATCTCCGGCGGAAATCAATCTGAAGCAGGAAGATATTGTAAATATGGGGATGGCCAAAGCAGCAAAGGCTCCGGTGCTGCTGGTGGGAGATATCGACCGAGGCGGCGTGTTTGCCCAGCTGGCAGGCACCATTTCCCTGTTTACGGACGAAGAAAAAAGCTATGTAAAAGGAACTGTTATCAACAAATTCCGCGGGGACAGGAGTATCCTGGAACCAGGGGTGAAAATGATAGAAGAGATTACCGGGATTCCGGTGGCCGGAGTGGCTCCTTACATGCAGGTGGATGTGGAGGAAGAAGACAGCCCGACAGAAAGGTTTTCTTCCCGGAAGGAAGGAGGTCCCATACATATTGCAGTGGTAAAACTGCCCAGGATTTCCAATTTTACAGATTTTGCGGTACTGGAATCTATGGAAGAGGTAACCCTTAGCTACGTTTCCGCAGCGGAGCAGTTAGGAGAAGCGGACATGATTATCCTTCCGGGAACGAAAAATACCATGGGAGATTTGAAGTGGCTGCGCCAGAGCGGAATGGAAGGAGCCATTTTACGGGCGGCAGAACGGGGCTGCGTGATTTTCGGTATCTGCGGCGGCTATCAGATGTTAGGAGAACTGCTGTCCGACCCGGAACAGGTGGAAGAAGGCGGTGATCTGCGGGGGCTGGGCCTTCTTCCCATGGAAACTGTTTTTGTTCAGGAGAAAACCAGAACCAGGGTAACGGGAACCTTCGGAAAACTGACGGGGGCTCTGGCCGGACTGACAGGCATGGAACTGGAAGGCTATGAAATCCACATGGGCAGGACGAAAAGCAGCGTAAGCCCGGCAGAAGAGGGCACAGACGGGACAATGGCTTATCTCTGTATGCAGTCTGACACAGATTCTGTCAGAAAGCCGGATGGATGTAACAGAGAAAATGTTTATGGAACATATGTTCATGGTGTTTTTGACGGAGAGGGTATATCTTCTGCCCTGGTGAAAATTCTGGCAGAGCGGAAGGGAATTTCCCTGGAGGTGGCAGGACAGATAAACCGTTTCCAGTATAAGGAACAGCAGTACGATCTGCTGGCAGATACCCTGCGCCGCCATCTGGATATGAATAAAATATATGAAATTCTGGAGCGTGGCATATGAAAGAAAAGGGTCTGATTCACATATACGAGGGAGAAGGGAAAGGAAAAACTACAGCGGCCATCGGGCTGGCTGTCCGATTTGCCGGAGCCGGAGGGAACGTTCTGTTTACTCAGTTTCTGAAAAAAAACACATCCGGCGAACTGGCAGTTTTGAAAAAAGCAGAAAAAATACAGCTGCTGCTCTGTGAAAAAAATTTTGGTTTTACCTTTCAGATGACGCCGGAAGAAAAACAGGAAGCAGCCGCCTGCTACAGCGGTCATCTGCAAAAGGTACTGGCTGCGGCAGGCCAGATGGCGGAACGGTCCCGGACCGGGGAGATGGAGCACAGGGAAGGAGAGCCGAAGACTGATAACAGGACAGCTCCGGGAATTTTACTGGTACTGGATGAAATTCTGGCAGTTTATAACCAGAATATGATAAACCGGCAGGAACTTCTGAATTTTCTGAAAGAGAAACCGGAAAATCTGGAGCTTGTGATGACAGGACGCAATCCGGCCCCGGAACTTCTGGAGTTTGCTGATTATGTAACAGTAATGGAGAAGAAAAAACATCCCTATGACCGGAAAATCGGAGCAAGGCGGGGGATTGAGTGGTAAAGGAGCAGTTATGGGAGCATATTTTCCAATATTTATCAATATGGAAGGAAAGCAGGTACAGGTATTCGGCGGCGGAACCATTGCCGGAAGAAGGATATCAGTTTTACTGGAATTCGGAGCCAGGATATGTGTTACGGCCCCGGAAATTTCTGAGGATTTAAAAGAACTGGCAGAACGGGAGGCAAACCTTACACTGGAATACAGGACGTTCCGGCCGGGAGAACTGCAGGAGGCGGATATGGTTCTGGCAGCCACGGATGATAAAAACGTCAACGACATGATTTACCGGGAATGCCGCCATAAGGGAATCCTGGTAAATGTGGCTTCTGATAAGGAAAAATGTGATTTTTATTTTCCAGGCATTGCCAGAGAAGGAGAAATTACCGTGGGAATTACTGCAGGAGGCGTCAATCACAGGAAAGCCGCTCAGGTGACAGCAGACATTCAGAAACTGCTGAAAAGTCAGGAAGGAGAAGATTTATGAAAACAGAACTGGAACGGGTGCTGCCTCAGGAGATTGAGGCACGCAGCTTTGAGATAATTACAGAGGAACTGGGAAACCGTAAACTGGAGGAAGCGTACGCGCCCATTATCAAACGTGTGATACATACCACAGCAGATTTCGATTACGCCGATAACCTGGTGTTTTCACCCAATGTACTGGAGGCTGTCAGAGAAGCCTTTCAGAAAAAAGCCTGTATTGTCACCGATACTCAGATGGCCAGAGCAGGGATCAATAAGAGGGCGCTGCAGCAGCTTGGCATGGAAAGCTATAATTTTATTTCAGATGAAGATGTGGCAGAACAGGCCAGAATCCAGGGTACCACCCGCGCGGCGGCCAGCGTGGACAAGGCGGCATCCCTGAACCGGCCCCTGATTCTGGCAGTGGGAAATGCCCCCACTGCGCTGGTGCGGATTTATGAGTTGGTACAGGAAGGAAAACTGAAACCGGAGCTGATTATCGGTGCCCCGGTGGGATTTGTGAATGTGGTGCAGGCAAAGGAAATGATTCTGGAACTTCCTGTGCCCCATATTGTGGCCAGGGGAAGAAAAGGAGGCAGCAACGTGGCGGCAGCCATTGTAAATGCACTGCTTTATATGGTGAGTGAACGCTGAGGCAGGAAACGTCTGTATCAGCAACGAATGTAAATCGAAGAAGCAGGAGTCCGGGAAGACCACGGATGAAGAACTCGACTTCTGCCCCTTTCTGTGCTATAATAATGAAATTACAGTACGGAAAGGGGCATTTTCGATGGCTGAAACATCTGAAAATAAGCCGTATAAGCAGAAAAAACATATTAATGTGGGCCTGCTGGCCCATGTGGATGCAGGAAAAACCACGTTGTCTGAGGCACTGCTGTATACAGGGGGCGCTATCCGCAAAATGGGCCGGGTGGACAGGGGAGACGCCTTTCTGGATACCTTTGAAGTGGAACGGGCCAGAGGAATCACCATATTTTCCAAACAGGCAGTATTGCAGACAGAACATACGGTAATAATGCTGCTGGATACACCGGGACATGTGGATTTTTCGGCGGAGATGGAGCGTACTCTGCAGGTTATGGATTATGGCATTCTGGTTATCAGCGGAGCGGACGGTATACAGGGCCATACCCGTACCCTGTGGAGACTGTTGAAAAAGTACCGGATTCCGGTCTTTTTGTTTGTCAACAAAATGGACCAGCCGGGGACAGACAGAGCAATGCTGCTTAAACAGATTCAGACAGAACTGAACGGGAACTGCCTGGATTTTACACAGACAGACACAGAGGAATTTTATGAGAACTGCGCCATGTGCGAGGAACAGGCGCTGGAATATTTTCTGAAACATGACAGGCTTAAGACAGAACAGATCAGAACCCTGATTGCAGAAGGAAATATTTTCCCCTGTTTTTTTGGGTCTGCCCTGAAAATGACAGGTATTGAAGAATTTCTGGAAGGGCTGGAGCAGTATACCCGTGAACCGGAATATCCGGAAGCATTCGGTGCAAAAATATTTAAAATTGCAAGAGACAGTCAGGGAAACCGGCTTACTTATCTGAAAGTCACAGGGGGAAAACTCCAGGTCAGAACCCCGCTGACTGAGAAACAGGAGAAAGTCAGCCAGATACGCATTTATTCCGGAGAAAAATATGAGACGGTTCCGGAAGCAGAAGCCGGAATGATCTGTGCAGTGACCGGGCTGAGTAATACCAGTCCAGGAACCGGACTGGGAAAAGAGCCGGATGCGGCACTTCCGCTTCTGACTCCGGTTCTGACGTATCAGCTGATTCTGCCGCCGGAATGCGAGGTGTCTGCCATGCTGCCGAAGCTGTATCAGCTGCAGGAAGAAGAACCGGAACTGCATATTGTATGGGAAGAGCGGCTGCAGGAAATTCAGGTACAGATTATGGGAGAAGTGCAGCTTGAAATATTAAAAAGTCTGGTGAAAGAACGGTTTGGAGTGGAAATTTCGTTTGGTACCGGGAAGATTCTGTACAAAGAGACCATTGCCCGTCCGGTGGAAGGCGTGGGCCATTATGAACCCCTCCGCCATTATGCGGAAGTACATCTGCTGTTAGAGCCCGGTGAGCCGGGAAGCGGACTGGTGTTCGACACCTGCTGCAGCGAAGATGTGCTGGACAGAAACTGGCAGCGGCTGATTCTGACCCATCTGGCCGAAAAGGAGCATCGCGGCGTGCTGACAGGTTCACCAGTTACCGATTTGAAAATCACTCTTGTAACGGGGCGGGCACATCTGAAACATACAGAAGGCGGAGATTTCCGCCAGGCCACTTACCGGGCGGTGCGTCAGGGACTGATGGAAGGGGAAACGGTGCTGCTGGAGCCTTATTATCAGTTTCGGCTGGAAGTGCCGGAAGCCATGGTGGGACGGGCCATGACAGATCTGGAGCGGATGCACGGAACCTTTGAGTCGCCTTTGCAGCAGGATAAAATGGCAGTGATTACGGGAAGTGTTCCGGTGGCAGCCATGGGGGATTATCAGCGGGAAGTGATTTCCTATACCAGAGGGAACGGAAGGCTGTCCTGCGCGCTGAAAGGTTATGAACCCTGCCGCAATCAGCAGGAAATTGCGGAACAGACCGGCTATGACCCGGAAGGAGATCTGGAGAATTCTCCGGATTCCGTATTCTGCGCCCATGGAGCCGGATTTCTGGTAAAATGGGATCAGGTGAAGGAGTATATGCATGTGGAAAGCCCGGTTTTTCCAGAGTCCGGGAATCAGCAGGAAGGGCTTTTGACGGAATTTCAGGAGACGGAATCAGGTCAGGAAAAGTTTCAGGAGGAAGCCTGGATTGGAGAAGATGAAGTGGAGGCTATCCTTTCCCGTACGTTAAACGCCAACAGGCGGGAAAAACAGACGGGGCGAAAGGGGTTTCACAGAAAAAAAATCACATCTTCCGAGCACATTCCTTCCAGAGGCCGTACTTACCGGCAGCCGGAATCCAGGGAGGAGTACATGCTGGTGGACGGTTACAATGTGATTTTTGCCTGGGAAGATCTGAAAGAACTGGCAGAGGACAATGTGGACGGAGCAAGGGGGAAACTTCTGGATATTCTTTCTAATTACCAGGGAATAAGAAACTGCAGCCTGATTGTGGTGTTCGACGCTTACCGGGTGCAGCGCCATAAGACAGAACTTCTGGACTATCACAACATCCATGTGGTGTTTACGAAAGAAGCGGAAACTGCAGACCAGTATATTGAGAAATTTGCCCATGAAAATGCCGGAAAGTACCGGGTAACGGTGGTAACCTCCGATGGCCTGGAACAGATTATTATCCGGGGGCAGGGCTGCAGCCTGATTTCTGCCAGAGAATTGCGGGAGGAAATCAGGATATCCATGGAAAATGTCCGGCAGGAATATGCCGCAAAACAAGAGCCCGGCAGAAATTATCTGGGTGCGGCCATCACGGAGGAAGTGGCCAGACAGATAGAAGAAGGTGAAACTCCAAAAAGGTAGGAAAGAATACAGGATAAAAGAAAGAAAAGATAAAAGAAAGAAAAAATAAAGGAAAGAAAAGATAAAAGAAAGCATAGAATCACAGAAAGTACAAAATCAGAGAAATCGGGAGGACAGCGAAAATGGAATTACTCAATCGTCCCAGGCGGCTGCGGGGAAGCAGTGTACTGCGGAAAATGGTGCGGGAGACCAGAATGGATAAATCATCTCTGGTATATCCCATGTTTGTTATGGAGGGAACCAACCTGAAGGAAGAAATTCCTTCTATGGCAGGACAGTATCGTTACAGTGTGGACCGGATGGAGGAAAAGCTCACAGAACTTCTGGACGCAGGAGTGACCAGTGTGATGCTGTTCGGAATACCCGGTGAAAAAGACGAAATGGGAAGCGGAGCCTTTGCAGAGGACGGAATTGTTCAGAAAGGGTTTCGCAAAGCGAAAGAAGTCTGCCCGGATTTGTATCTGATAGGGGATGTATGTATGTGTGAATATACTTCTCACGGACATTGCGGAATCCTTCATGGGCAGGAAGTGGACAATGACCGGACACTGGAATACCTGGCCCGGACAGCCCTTTCCCAGGTACAGGCCGGGGCGGATATGGTGGCCCCTTCTGACATGATGGACGGGCGTGTGGCGGCAATCCGCAGGAAACTGGATGAAAACGGGTATGTCAATACTCCCATTATGTCTTATGCGGTAAAATTTGCTTCTTCTTTTTACGGGCCATTCCGGGATGCGGCAGATTCTGCGCCGGCTTTTGGCGACCGCAAATCTTATCAGATGGACTTTCATAACCGCAGGGAAGCGCTGAAAGAAGCTATGCTGGATGTGGGGGAAGGCGCCGACATACTGATGGTAAAGCCTGCCATGGCTTACGGTGATTTAATCCGGGAAGTGAAGGACAGAACGAATCTTCCGATTGCCGCCTATTCCGTCAGCGGTGAATACGCCATGGTAAAAACCACTGCAAAAGCAGGATTTATAGACGAAACCAGTATTATGTGCGAAATGGCAGTCAGTGCCTTTCGGGCAGGAACAGATATTTACATCACATATTTTGCGAAAGAGCTGGCAAAATGCATGGATGAGGGAATCATCGGGTAATATTGTCTCACAGCAATAGTGGAAAAGGAGCAAAAATGACGAAATCAGAAGAATTATTTCAGAGAGCAGTAAAGGTAATGCCAGGAGGGGTGAATTCTCCGGTGCGTGCCTTTGGTTCAGTGGGAACCACACCCCGTTTTATCAAAGAAGCCCAGGGCCCGTATCTTTATGATGAGGACGAGAATCGCTACGTTGACTTTATTGGTTCCTGGGGCCCCATGATTCTGGGGCATGGCAGCCAGGAGGTGTTAGAGCGTGTGGCAGAGGCTTGCAGGCGGGGCCTGAGTTTTGGAGCGGCCACCGCTGCGGAAGTGGAAATGGCAGAGCTGGTATGCGGGCTGATTCCCTCCGTGGAAATGGTACGGATGGTCAATTCCGGCACGGAAGCGGTGATGAGCGCCATCCGTCTGGCAAGAGGTTATACCGGACGGAACAAGATTATAAAATTTACCGGGTGTTATCACGGACACTCTGACGGGCTTTTGGTAAAAGCAGGTTCTGGAGCCATGACCTCAGGGATACCGGACAGTATGGGCGTACCTGTGGGCTGTACCCAGGATACCCTGTCAGCGGATTATAACAGCCTGGACAGCGTAAAAGAACATTTTGAGCGGTGCGGAGAAGAAATAGCCGCGGTTATTGTGGAACCGGTGGCGGCCAATATGGGCGTGGTACCGCCTCTGCCCGGTTTTCTGGAAGGACTGCGCAGCCTTTGCAGCCAGTATGGCGCACTGCTGATTTTTGATGAGGTAATTACCGGATTCCGCCTTGGCATTGACGGCGCTCAGGGGTATTACCATGTAACGCCGGATCTTACCACTTTCGGAAAAATCATCGGCGGCGGAATGCCGGTGGGTGCCTATGGCGGAAAAAGGGAAATCATGGAGATGGTGGCTCCCTCCGGCGGTGTTTATCAGGCAGGCACTTTAAGCGGCAATCCCGTTGCCATGGCGGCAGGTATTGCACAGCTTACCATTTTAAAAAATCATCCGGAATATTATACTTCTCTGCATGAAAAAGCAGACAGTTTTTATGGAAAAATGCAGGAAATTCTTAAGGACAGAGGACTGCCTTACCGGGTGAACCATGTGGGCTCGCTGGGCTGCCTGTATTTTACAGAGCAGGAAGTGACGAATTACGAGAGTGCAAAAACCTCTGATACCAGGGCTTTTGCGGACTACTGTAATTATATGCTGGAGCATGGAATTTACCTGGCCCCTTCTCAGTTTGAAGCCATGTTTCTGTCACTGGCACATACGGAGGAACTGCTGAATGAAACCCTTCAGACGGTGGAGCAGTATTTTGCAGGGCTGTCCTGACTGTATGGTACCGGCCGGCCAGGCCTGGCAATTTGCGGATAACGCTTCCTGCCGCGGTTCTTTACCAGGCTTTAAAATCATGGGACAGCGGCGCACAGCAGGAATCTTCTTACTTTTTTCTTACAAAAAATTTAAAGAAAGTTAATTCTTTTCAGGGAAAAAGGGTGTATACTAGGGAAAGAACACAGGAAGAGTTACATGCTGATCATACACAGGCATGTATTGCAGAATTTACAAAAAGAGCGGAGAGATTACAGTGACCAGTGAAGAGAGAAGAAGGAGAGAAGCATACTTAGCCAGAAAACGCCGCAGAAAACGCCGCAGAACCATACAGCTTATCAAAAGAGGAGTGATCCTCTGTCTGGGAGTATTTCTGATTCTGTTTGGGATTACAAGAATTTTCCAAAAGGATGAAAATCCTGGTGAAGTGAAGGCACAGAAAGTAGAAGCAGAGGATAAGAAGGAAAAAGAAGAAAAAGGGTTTCAGCAGAAAGTCATTGCCCAGACGCCGGATTATCAGGTGGAACTTTTAACACCCAATCCCTATTCCAGGCCTCAGACAGCACTGGAGGAAATAAAGGGGATTGTGATTCATTATACTGCCAATCCGGGCACCACAGCCATTCAGAACCGCAGCTATTTTGAGAGTCTGAAAGACACTCAGAAAACCAAGGCCAGCAGCCATTTTGTGGTAGGGCTGGAAGGGGAAATTGTTCAGTGCATTCCCAGCACGGAGATTTCCTATGCCTCCAATGACCGCAACGGAGATACCTTATCTATCGAGTGCTGCCACAAAGATGAGACGGGACAGTTTACTCAGGAGACCTATGACTCGCTGGTAGAGCTGACTGCCTGGCTTTGCGGGAAATTCAATCTTCCCGTGGAGGATGTAATTCGTCATTATGACGTGACCGGAAAGGAATGCCCCATTTATTATGTAAAGAACGAAGATGCCTGGGAAGGTTTCAGGAAAGATGTACAGGACTATCTGGATACATATGGAACGGAACCGGAGGAATAGAAACTGATCTGAGCCTGTCTCTGAGAAATATCGGGACAGGCTCAGACTGGTTTTCCGTTGGAAGCAGGTATCTGCAGGGCCGGGAACAATTCGGTAACTCAGAGTTTCCGCCTATTGCCAAAAACAGGATAATACAGTACAATAAAGCCATAAGAATTTCCAGGAACAGGAGAGCCATATGGTAAAGGAACAATATGAAAGCCTGAAAACGGGAGGGAATCTGAGAAAAGATCTGATTGCCCTGAAACAGGAGCTGAAGCAGGAAGAGTCCAGACAGGAGCTTTTGGAAATCCTGAAGGGGGATTACACAGTTCTGCTGGATTTGCTGTGCCACGAGGACGCGAAAGTCCGGGGAAATGCGGCAGTGGTATTAGGAAGGCTGAAACAGAATGAGTTTGTCGCTCCTTTGTATGAGACATACGGGAAAGAACAAAAACTGTTTGTAAAGAGCAGTTATCTTTCCGCCCTTTCGGAGCTGGATATCAGTTCCTGCAGAGCCGGACTGGAAGAACGCCTGAACAGTCTGGAACATTATAAACCCAAAGAGGAAGAAGAAAAGCATATCCGGGAAGAACTGAAAGTCCTCAGAAATCTGCTGCATACGGGGCAGAGCCGTCAGAAACACAGATTTCGGGGATACGATGAGACATACGAACTGATTCTGACCACCGGAAAACAATATCAGAAAATAACGGCATCTCAGGTGCACGGCGGGAAAATAACCATTTTGAAAAGCGGCGTGCGGGTAATTACCAGCCATATCCGTCCCATTTTAAAAATTCCCACCTATGGAGAACTTTTGTTTCCTTTGAATATCGGGAAAGTGGAACCGGATCCCGGACAGGCAGCCAGAGCGCTGGCACAGTCTGATCTGATGGAGCTGTTAGACAGAGCCCATAAAGCGGAGGACAGCTATTATTTCCGGCTGGGTGTTCACAGCAGAATGCCTCTGGATAAACGAAGTGATTTTGCCGGGAAATGTGCCTTTGCCCTGGAGCGGGAAACAGGCCGCAGGCTTTATAATTCCACCTCTGATTACGAAGTGGAAATCCGGCTGACAGAGCGTAAAGACGGAACTTTCCTGCCGCTGGTGAAACTCTATACCTTTGGCGAAAATCGGTTTGCCTATCGGAAGCGGACCGTGGCCGCCTCCATCCGGCCGGAGCAGGCGGCATTGATTGCGCATCTTGCAGAGCCTTATCTGAGGGAGCGGGCTCAGATTTTAGATCCTTTCTGCGGAGTGGGAACCATGCTCATTGAGCGGGACAGGCTGTGTCCGGCAAGGGTGATGTATGGCATTGATATTTTTGGAGAAGCCATTGACGGAGCCAGGGAAAATACAGCTCTGGCCGGAAAAACCGTCAATTTTATCCAGCGGGATTTTTTTGCATTTCAGCATGACTATCTGTTCGATGAAATTATAACCAACATGCCGGACAGAGGCCGCAGGACCAGAGAAGAACATGATTTGTTTTACGGGGATTTTTTTGCAAAAGCAAAGGAGGTGCTGACGGAGCAGGGCAGGATCATTCTGTATTCCAATGAGAAGAATTATGTGAAAAAGCAGCTTCGTCTCAGAAAAGAATTTATTCTGCTGCAGGAATACAGTATGGATGAGAAAGGGATTTACAGTCTGTTTATTATTGGGAAAAGGAATTGTGACAGGTTATGAGTATGGATGGAAAACACACAGGCCCGGCAGGGCATTTGCAGCAGGAAGCAGGAGATATGGGCGTATATATGTCCGGGGTTGAAATTTTAAATAACATGGGGTGCGGAATCTGCGTTTGCTCCACAGAAGAAAAACTGCTGTTTGCCAATGAAAAGTTCTGCGGATTTTTCGGAGGCAGGCTGGACGGAAAAACCGTGAAGCTGCTGCTGGCTCAGGCCCTGGACAAAGAACAGCAGGAAAGCAGCGGTGAACTGTACATAGAGGAAGATGACCGCTGGTTTGATGTGCATCGGCGGGAAATCCGGTGGGTGGATCAGAAACTGGTGGATTTGTATACGGTATACGATATTACCGAGACAAAGCGGTATCAGCAGAAGATTGAAAAGCAGGCAAATAATGATTTCCTCACAGGACTGTACAACAGAATGCGCTGTGAAAAGGACCTGGAAGCCCAGATAAGCCTGACCAGGGAAAACGGTGGGGAAGGCGCCCTGATGTATATGGATCTGGACGATTTCAAACACATCAACGACGGTCTGGGACACCAGTACGGAGATGTGCTGCTGCGGGCAATTTCCCATAGCCTGCAGCGGATTTCCGGTATCGAAAGCACCTGTTACCGCATGGGCGGCGATGAATTTATTATTATTGTTACAGATAAAAAATTTTCCATGCTGGACAGGATTCTGGAAGATATCCGGGAGATTTTTGAGAAACCCTGGTTTTTGAAGGGAGCCGATTACTACTGTACCATGAGTATGGGAATCGCCCGGTTTCCGTCGGATGGAGATACGGTACAGGAGTTGATTAAGAAAGCGGATCTGGCGCTGCTTGAGGCAAAAAAAGCAGGAAAGAACCGCTATGAATTTTATAATGAAGAGGCGGACGGTGTTTCTTTCAAGCGTCTGGATCTGGAAAAGAATATGAGGAACGCCACCATGAATGCCTGCCATGAATTCGAGGTGTTTTACCAGCCCATTGTGGACGTGTCGAAGCCGGGCAATCCCTGTATGGGAGCGGAAGCGCTGATACGCTGGAACTGTGAAAAGCTGGGATTTATTTCTCCGGCGGAATTTATTCCTCTGGCAGAATATCTTGGGCTGATTAACCCCATTGGAGATCATGTGCTGCTGCAGGCCTGCCATCACTGTAAAAAGTGGAATGACGCCGGCCATCCGGAATATAAAGTCAATGTCAATCTGTCTGTGGTACAGCTTCTGAGAAACGATATGGTGGATCGGGTGCGGGAGGTACTGGAGGAAACAGGACTGAATCCCGCCAATCTCACACTGGAAGTAACGGAAAGCCTTGCGATTAATGATATGACCAGAATGAAAACCATTCTGAAGCAGATTAAGGAGCTTGGGGTGCGGGTGGCGCTGGACGATTTCGGCACAGGCTACAGTTCCCTGAACCATATACGGGAAATGCCCGTGGATGTGATAAAAATAGACCGCTGTTTTATCGAAGATCTTGGAAGAGATGAGTTTGCCGATGCTTTTGTGCGGATTGTCTGCGAGCTTGCCGCAGTGATTGGCATGAATGTGTGTGTGGAAGGAGTGGAATACCAGCGACAGTATGAAATTCTGAAAAACATGCAGATACAGATGATACAGGGATTTTACTTTGACAAGCCTATGCGTTCGGAAGAATTTGAAAAAAAATATGTATGAAACAGGAAAATACCCTTGACATTTTCGACGAAATTTGTTACTATATATGGGTCGTCGGAAATGCGGAAGTGCTGGAATTGGCAGACAGGCAAGACTAAGGATCTTGTGGGTGTATGCTCGTGTGGGTTCAAGTCCCATCTTCCGCATTGGTTAAAAGTATGGGAAACCTTGA
>OFHM01000434.1_pt1 | contig 36776 bp, 36 predicted proteins | sample 1521311 | NCBI WGS metagenome assembly OFHM01 (sample SAMEA3504083, study PRJEB24116) | mouse gut metagenome | biome: mouse gut; feature: mouse-associated habitat; material: faeces | place: Denmark | collected 2011 | reverse complement strand
TATTATGCTCATCCATATACTTCTTGTGATAAAGGCACTGTTGAAAGGCATAATGGACTTATTCGCAGATTTATTCCTAAAGGCAGCTACATCAATAAATATTCTCTTCAGGATATCATTAATATTGAGAGCTGGTGTAATTCACTGCCAAGAAAGATATTGGCATATCATACACCAGATGAAATCTTTGAAAGAGAATTAGATCATATCTATCAAGCAGCATAAGTGTTCAATTTATTATTGCAATTTACGAAAACATTGTTTTTATCAAGATTATATTCATCTGCATGTTTTGCTACCCAGTGAATATATTCATTGACTTGATTTAATTCTTCTGGAAACTTTACTTCTGGTCCCAACTTATAGTTAGGATTTATAAAAGCAAAGCCTCGTTTAGCCATTCCTAGTCCATAAAATTGATAGGTTTCTTTAGTACCGTAAACCCAACCACCTCCATGAATATTAATGATAACGGGAATTTTTCCTTCAATATTTTTCGGTAAATATATATCTAATAAATTCCATTTAGAATCGTTACCATATTGAATATCATCTACACGCTTTATCTCCGGAAGATCATGGGGTAACCCACTATCTCTTTTATCATCGTTCTTCTTCCAGTCAATACGCATTTTTTCAACAGCTTCTAAAATATCTTGTTCTTTCATAATCGTTTCCTCTCTTAATGAATTTGCTTTTTTATTTTGGATGCACTTTCACCATACAATTTATTAAAGGCTCGATTCATCATTCTAATACTCGAAAATCCATTATTAATTGCAATTTGGGTCAGATTATTCTTTGAATGTTTTAACTCATGATAAGCATGCTCAGCCCTGACATTATTAATATAGGTTTCTACTGTTAGTTCCATTTCTTTCTTAAAAAAACGAGCTAAATATTCTTTAGAAATATTACATTGATTAGCAATCACCGTTAAATTTAATTCTTCTTGATAATGATTATTAACGTATTGAGTAATATATTGCAATCGATTAATGATATAAATCTTTCTTCCACTGATACGTTGCTGATCGCTTTTCTCTTCGGTAAAATCACTTAAAAGTAAACACAAAATTTCATCAATTAACCTTTGCTGTTCTAAATATTTAGTAGGAATATCGAGAAAATAAACTTTGATAAATTGACCAAGTAAACTTTGTAATCTAAGGTAAGAGATTTTCTGTTTACTATCAAATTTAGTTGGATCATTAATTTTAATAATTTGATGGGCAATCGAAGGATACAGAATTTATAACATAATCATAGGGAAAAATAATTGACAAAGCTAATGCATTATCGTTTTCAAAATCATGAATACTATGTATTTCTTGAGTATTAACTATTAAAATTGTTCCGGACTCCGAGGAATAGTGTTCCTTATTAATTAAAAAATCAGCTATTCTCCCATGCTCAACATAACTTAATTCAATCCCGCGATGCCAATGCGGAGCAATATATTTTTCAGAGTTATGATCATGAAAAATAAAATACCAAACCGGTAAGGGATCTGTAGGAACAACTATTTCATGTTGCTTTATTTTTTTACCATATGTCATTATAGTTTTTCACCATTTACATGTATAAAAAGATTATACAAAGCACCATAGAGGTCAGCTCCATTCTTAAATTTAGCCTCTATGATTTTCGGCCGAGTAAAAGTTTCTCTAATTAACGTATTACCAGCTAAAACCTTATCATATGCTTGGTTAATTCCTTCTACAACAATAGGCTGTGCAGAAATACCGCCGCCAATGGCAATCGCATCTAAATCAACAACTGCTTGAATATCAATAATAATGGTAGCTATTCTCTTGCAATATTCAGCAAAAATTTTTCTAGCCTCTTCTTTCCCCCTATTAATAGCTTCAAAAGCTGCTAAACCATCCATTTCATCTTCATTATTAATTGCACGGTTTACCCTTTTTATCATTTGAACTGCAGAAGCATAACCGCCGGCAAACCCATTAAAACCTGCTTCGTTCATATTAAGTTGCAAAAAGCTTAATTCTCCTGCCTGAAAGTGTGCTCCATTTAAAAGTTGTCCATTTACAATTATTCCTCCTTCAACTCCTGTTCCTAAGGTAATTGCGGCACAATTCTTCATGTCTTTTAAACTTCCAAGCCAATTTTCAGCCAATGCACTAGCCTTACCATCATTAATTACTGCAACTGGAATATTGTATTTTTGATACCTTTCGGCAAAATCAATTCCATCAAGGAAGGGTAAAGTCCCATCAAAATGAATTTTTGTATGGGCAATCTTTCCTGGGGCACAAAATGCCAATCCCTTTACTCCCTTTTTGATATATTTTTCTACAATCTGATCAATATTTTCCAGAAACTAATCCTTTTTTGAGAAGTCTTTATTTTTCCTTCTTCAATAATATGTCCTCCATTGTCCAATTCTGCATATTTTACATTTGTTCCCCCAATATCAATACTTAGATAGTTCTTTTTCATTTTTATCCTCTCCCTAAATGTTTAGCGCTTACATTAAACATTTTATGGTGTATTTTCATCTAAAACAAGCCGATTATTGATATTTTTTATTCCAAAGATTGATACACGAGCAACTAATTCATTGCAAGACAAAAGGCTTACTTTTGAATAAAATCAAAAAATTGAATTTTTTCTTTTCTTATAAGAACTATGTTTTAGCTTGGATTATAAAATTCTTCCTCTTAAGGAAAGTTTTTACAGAAGAACCTACTTTTGAAAATTTATATGTCTTTCTTAACGTAGCTCTAACCAAAATTCGTTTTTTATTATCATTTGTACAAGTCAACATAGTTAAAAAATTACTCTTAGAATTAAGTGCTAGATTGACCTGAGTTGGAAAGATAATATGAACTGATTCTATTTTATATTCTTTTACTAACTTAAAATCAGTAATAAAAACCTTCCTATCAATCAGTTTATTATTTGCAAGTGGTGAAAATAACGCCTTACTAAACGATCCGAGGTTGTGTGCCCCAATAATAATATTTGAATTACTATCTATTTTTCTTTTGACTAACATCCCTGCACCAAATTGATAAACAGCATCATTTGTATTTTCTGCTACCGGAACCTCCATATTTAAACTAGGAACAATAAGAACTTCCTGATATTTAATATCATTTATCATAAGTAACATATGGTAATTTTTTAGTGGTATAAACCGATTTTTCATGCAATACTTTACGTTGAAGATCGTTACCAAAATTAATAGCGAAAGATATAAGAATAATTAGGATACTTCCTAAGTACCAAAGTTTTTTATGTTTCATAAAGTTTTCTCCCTATAACCTCTATTAGTTGATTTCCCAAGAATCATAGCAAGCTATTAGTAATAAATTATATTTTTTACTTAAATACATACACGAAGTAAACGTGGTAAACATCATATGCCAAACTTACATCTACAGACAATTTAATTTGACAATGTCTTTCTCCAAAATTAGCTTTATTGATGGAATTAAGAAACAGGAAGGCAAGTTAATATATAGATATAAGAATTAATAGTGCTTTAGAACAAATTCAATATTGGTCTATTTGAGACAATGAAAGCAATTCCTTTTAGAAAACTTACAAACCGTGATATAATAAAAAATCCTCATGTTAGCTCTCGAACATTCTATCGATATTTTAAGGATGAAAACGACTTGCTAGAGAAGGTTAAGGACAATCTTATTTATGAGCTTATGTTTTTTTAAAAAAGGGATCGTAAAATGCTAGAAAAAATAAGCTTCTGAACATAGACGCAAATAGTTATCATCATACTTTAACGTTTTGTGCAAAGAAGCGAAAAGAAATTCTCCTTCTTCTTTCCCAAAATGGAGATATTGGTTTTCTAATTAAAATAAAAAATTTGGGAAGAGAAGAACTTAAAAAAGATTTGAATTAACAAATCGAAAAATCGAAAATAATTTTTATCTAGACAACACCGTAGATAAGAATCTAAATGTAGTTATCAACTGGCTTATCTATTATGACAATCTTTCAAAAAACAATATTAGCAAATTATTAGCTCAATCCAGTCTGCAAAATCTTTAAACTTTACGTAAACAAAGTGTGTCGATTATAAACCGATAGATTGTTGAGTCGAAGATATATTTTCCACTAAGATAAAAAAGGTATTAGAGGTGTGTAAGAAAAATGAAAAATATAATTATACTCAACAATGAAAAAGAATTAATAAATCAAATTCAAGTTTTGCTTGAAGAAGATCGAAAAAGCCTAGAAACTATCAATGGTATAATAGCTGAAACAAAAAAGAAGACAGTTACCCTATCTTCTTACTCAAATACATTCAAATATTTCAAAAAAAATCGTAATTACATTTTATGGTTGTTCTACGAAAATAATCAATCCTGGCTACAAATAAGAGAAATTTTTGAAAAAGATCAGGAAAAAAGGATCAACCTTATTTTTCAAAAAATGTGTCTAGGTAAGACACCAATCTATTGTGTTCCCAGTCAAATTTGGGTAAAATACCAGACTGATAAAATTATAGACTATTTAATACAACAACTACGCTATAAATAGACGCCGGAAAATCAAATGTACGCTCTTAGGATGATCATTTAGATTTCTTACCCTACTTTTACCTAGTAAAAAGACTTTCTTTCTGTAATTCAATAAGCCAGAAAGAAAGTCTTTTTATATTTCAAACTTATTTATTTAACATATACTTTTGCTAATCAGATCAAAGATAAGTTCGATTTATTATAGTCCAATGTGTTCCCAAGGTTTTAAGTCAATAGCTGGCTCTTCCCAGAGTTTAACTAAATCGTCAGACAAATATTTCTTATCAACAACGACATCATACACATATTCTTCAAACCACTTCTGGCTCATTTCGTAGAATCCTTTATGGCCATACTTATCACCCCAAGAATTTTCTACTTTCCATTTGCGAATTTCGCCATTATCTTCATCTACACCGACTAAGGTCATATCGTGTGTTGCAGAGCCTTCCCCCGTGGCTAAACGATCTGCTTTACTCATTTGAGTATCAACACTAAATAGATCATCCGTTTTGTATAATTCAGTATCAAGGAAACCAGTCTTACGTTCCATTTGTTTTAATACGTCGTTTCCAAAAATAACTGCTTTTCCATCTTTCAATTGGGCTGCAGCTGCTCTAGCTAACACTTCAATTGGTACATTTAGCCCAGTAATCGGAGTACCACCAGCCACATTATCGTATAAACCTTGGTGATAGCGTTTGTTGTAATCATAATTAGGTGAATTCAATAAAACAACGTAATCATCCCAATTAAAGTCTTTTAAATATTTTTCAGCAAATTGACGTGGCGTTAAATCCTTTTCTAAATGATATTTCTTATCGTCGTCTCGGTACTCTAAATCAAATTTCTTAGGTGGCTCACCCAAAGCAACTGCTGCCATTCGGTAAACCTCATTTAAAAATTCCCTCTTAGCTTTTTCAGCTTCTTCTAGCTTACCTTCTTGAACTAATTTACGAAGTACCAAAGCATCTTTTCTTTCTTTACGAGCTAAGGAATCGATTAAAGCACTAGTATTATTTGAAGTCGCATTTTCTGGCATCGCATATGATGGAACAACACCGTATTTTTTAACTAGATTAATGGCCATTTGCCACAATCCACCATCTTGACCTGCAAAGTTAAACCAAGTTTCAACCTCACGATCATCAATTGGTTTATCAGCTAAGCGAATCATACTATCATAAAAAGCATTTGCTCTCTCAATCTTATCCCAAAAGAAATTATAAGCTTGTGAGAAAGTAAAATCTTTAACATGATACTTTTGGCCAAAATGATGACGCAAAACATTTAAAGTAGCAAATTCCCAACAACGTCCAGAATGCTTTTGATCAGTAACTTCACCGATATCTAATTCAGTTGAAAAAGTATGATTTAATCGCTTTGAAACTTCATCGTTAAATGATGCCTCAAATAATCCACTTCGACGTGCAGCTCTAGAAGCAATTTTATTTTTATCATTTTTGTTAAAGTCTGCAGAAAAAGCTGCTAATTCTTGTTCAGATAAGGCGCCCATTATATTTCTCCTTTTGTCTTCATTAATTTAATTAATTTTAATCTTACATTAATATAGAAAATAAGCAAGTTTTATAACAAAAAAGCTAAGTATTTGATCTAATACTTAGCCTCTTTATTAAATAATTTAAAATGTAGACAGAAAAATATCTTTTCTATAATTATTCAAAAATTTCATCAATATCAAGTACTACTACAAATGCATTTGGAGTATCGGTACCAGAAACGATCTTCTTTGCATATTCATCATCTTCATGAACATGTGGCGTAGCCAAAACTTGAACAGCAGTATGTGATGGTACATCAGCTGCTACTAATGCTACTTTTGAACCATTTTTAATATTTTCAAAGGCTGCACCTTTAGTTTTTTCAAGATATTGCATATGAGATGGGTCTAATACTGTCATTGAGCCTTTAGGACCAACTTGTGGATTACCATTTTCATCAACAGTAGCAATGTAAACTAAATTGTTCTTAAAAAGGTCAGCTTGTTTATCAGTTAATTTATTTGTGTTTAATTTTTTCATAGTATATAGTTCCTTTCTACTACTAATCAATTATAAGTATAGGCCTATTTAATAAAAAAATCTTCTTTTTTGCTCAAATTTTTATAATATTTAATTAAATTAAATAACATTTATACCAAATATCAATCTATATAAATAGATTTTTCTTTTTTTATTGTCTTATTAATGAGTCAAATTTAATAACATTTAGCTTATATGAAATCGTTTTATTTTTCATTAACATCAGGAATTTTTTATTCCTTATCCATCTTGATAAGCCTCATTAAACTATAAATAAAAAATTATATTAAAAATAAGAAAAATATAATTTGATGTTGACTTATTTTCAAAACGGCGTAATATTATGGTCACAAACATTATTATCAAACAGCTTTGATAAGGAAAAGTAATTAGGAAATCGTCTTTCAGAGAATTTCTGGTTGGTGTGAAGAAATAGATAGATTCTTAATGAAAATCACCTTTGAGCGTAAACTACGATTTAGAGTGGTTTAAGGGACAGCCCTTTATAGCGACGGCGTATCGTTCTCCTGTATTGAACCGTACGTTAATTAAAGACTAGTTTTCTAGTAAAAATAGGTGGTACAGCGACAAGACGCCCTATTGGATCAAATTGATCTAATAGGACGTCTTTTTGTTTTCTTAATCATGCTGTTAGTGGATTTTTGACGAAAGGAGATTTTATATGAAGATGTCAAAGTCCAAACTGCTGTATGTAACTCTCGCAAGCTCTCTTACGATATTCGCAACTGCTTGTGGTGCTAAGAAAACTGATTCCAGTAATCAGACAATCAAGTTTTCTCAGAATGTCCCCAAGAAAGCCATTAAAAAAGGTGGCACTCTGACCTATGCACTAGAAAACGAATCACCTTTTACTGGAATTTTTCTCTCAGAAATTGCTGATACCAGTCCCGATGTAGAGGCTGCCGCTCCGGGAGATGAGTCGCTGTTTTCAATCAATGATCAATATCAAATTACTGATAAAGGAGCTGCCACGTTAAAATTAAATCATCACGATAATACGGCTAAAATCAAGGTAAAGGACAAAGTTCGCTGGTCAGATGGTAAACCAGTAGTTGCCAAAGATCTAGAGTACTCTTATGAAATTCTTGCCAATCCTAAGGTTCAAACTACTCAATATACTTCTTCATTAGAAAATATTAAAGGTATGGCTGAATATCATCAAGGAAAAGCCAAAGAAATTTCTGGAATTGAAATGCCAGATGGTCCTAACGGGAAGACATTAATTCTTCATTTCAAAGAATTAAAACCAGCAATGCTAAATGCTGCTAGTGGTTTTTACTGGGAACATGCCGCTCCTTATCACTATTTGAAAAAAGTACCATTCGAAAAATTAGTATCTAGTGATCAAGTTAGAAAGCATCCCCTCTACTTTGGTCCTTACAAGATGGATAAGACAGTTCAGGGTCAATCAACTAGCTGGTCTAGAAATCCGTATTATTGGCGTGGAAAACCTAATTTTGCTCATATCTACATGTCAAATATTACTAATTCAAATGTTTCCCAAGCAATCAAAAGCCACAAATTTGATGTAGCCAGTGTTTTAGACTCTCAATGGCTGCAAGTCAAAAATACTAAGGGAGTTAATTTCGTTGGCAAAAAGACTCTCAGCTACAACTACCTAGCCTTTAAAGTTGGTAAATGGGATCAAAAACTAGGAAAAAATGTAGAAAATCCTCATGCCAAAATGAATAACCCCGCCTTAAGAAAAGCAATGGCTTATGCTATGAATGTAGATGTTATTAATAATCGTTTTTATCATGGCTTAAAATTCAGAGTTAATTCACTAATTCCTTCACAATTTACGCCATATTACGATAAAAACATTCCAACTTATTCTTATAACTTAAATAAAGCTAATGAATTATTAGATAAAGCTGGCTACAAAAAAGCTCCTGGTGCCCTTTACAGACGTCAGCCTAACGGTAAGCCTTTAGTAATTAATATAGCTGTGCGTGGATCAGGCGAAAACAGCGAGGCGATCTGGCGCAACTATATCCAGCAATGGAAAAAAGCCGGCCTAAACGTTAAGTTTCTTGGCGGTCGCCCAATGGAATTTAATCGCTGGGTTGCCGCAGTTAAATCTAGTGATCCAAAAATTGATGTACTTGAAGGAAGCTGGGGCGCTGCCGGTGACCCTTCTCCAAGCGTATTTTATGGTGAAAAAATGCCATATAACTTTGCCCGCTTTGTGTCTCCAACTAATACTAAACTTTTAGATGAAATTGATTCTGCCAAATCTTTTGATAAAAATTATCGAGTACAAAAATTCCATGAATGGCAAAGATGGATGTACAATAAAGCTTACGTCGTTCCAACTAGTGGAGCTTACTCGGTTACTGCAGTTAACAGTAAGGTTACGGGATGGTCATTAAAACCATCTGCTAATGTTTGGTATGAAGCTGGCTTTAGCAAATAATTCATAAATCACAACTAATCAACATATATAACTTTAATATCGACTTGTCCTAAAAATGAAGTATCTATAAATGGATACTTCATTTTTTATTTATCAATTTTTAGATATCGACCATGCTCATCGACTACGCCTTTAAAATGATACTTTTGACCATCTTGCACTAAAAGTTCTCCCAAGTCGATCTCACCGTAGGCTTTATCTGCATCCGTAATAGTTACATCATTAAAAGTGTGTTCAAAAAAATTTCTCACAATTTTACTTTTTACTTTAATATCTTTTGAGCGCTCAAAGGCTGCAGATAAAGTAAATCCCTGATCAAGTTGAGTTTTAATAAAAATAATTAAATATAAAGTTGAAAGAGTATATCTTCTAACTCCACTTTGATTATCATCGACCGGCTTAATATATTCCTTTTCTTCCCAATACCGTAACTGTCTTTGCGAAACACCAACCGTTTTACTTACTTCGCCTATTCCGACTTCAATATTTTGAAACACATCATGAAATATCTTTTTTGCTTCCATTTTTTTATCCTTAAATATCATAATCTCAATTCTAGTTTAAAATCTTATGACAGTTTTAGCAACATATATGTCAAAGATAATTACATGTTTGTAAGATTATTTGACAATCATTTTCTTTAAGATTATAGTTTTTATAGTTAAATTTTAATATTAATAACTTAGAAAGGATCTTCAAAATGGATAAACAACCCACCGATATTCATGGAAAGTCCTATAATCGAAACTTACTGGTATTAGTTTTAATTATTGGTTCTTTCTGTACTGTGTTAAACGGGACATTGCTTGCTACTGCTCTACCTTCAATAATGCGTTCCTTTCATATCAGCACTGCAACTGCTGAATGGCTTTCAACAGCATTTTTGCTAGTTAACGGAGTAATGATCCCAATTTCCGCATGGCTAATCAATCGCTTTGGATCAAGAAAAATGTACTTGAGTGCAATGTCTGTTTTCTTTATTGGAACAGTTATCGCAGCAATTGCACCGAACTTTGGCACCCTACTTGCTGGTAGAATTATTCAAGGATTAGGTGTTGGAGTCACGATGCCTCTTCTTCAAACCATTATGCTTTCTATCTTTCCAGCTAATAAACGTGGGGCTGCTATGGGAACTGTTGGTATTGTTATCGGCTTAGCTCCTGCCATCGGCCCAACTTTATCTGGATGGATCGTTGATAATCTTTCTTGGCGCTACTTATTTAGTATTATTGCCCCAATTGCTGGCGTGGTTATTATATTAGCTTTCTTTTTAATTAAAGATGTACTCCCTACTAAAAAAGAAAAAATTGATATTTTATCTGTAACCACTTCTACTGTTGGATTTGGGAGCTTACTTTATGGTTTCTCCGAGGCCGGCAACAAAGGTTGGACTAATCCAGAAATTTTAATGTTTATTGGTGTAGGGATAGTATTTGTCATCATCTTCGGTCTTCGTCAATTGAAAATGTCAGATCCTTTCTTAGATATTACTGTGTTCAAACACTTTGAATTTTCTTTAGCTGCAGCCCTTAGTGGTATTACAAATTTGGCCATGGTTGGTATCGAGATGGTGCTACCTTTATATATTCAAAACTTACGGGGAGTATCTGCATTTCATTCAGGTTTAATGCTTTTGCCAGGTGCTCTAATGATTGGAATTATGTCACCAATTACGGGACGTTTATTCGATAAATATGGTGCCCGCAAGATGGCCATTACGGGAATGACCCTTTTAACATTAGGTACAATCCCATTTGTATTTTTGACTGAGCAAAGTTCCTATACCATGATTATCGTTTTATACGCAATCAGAATGGTCGGAGTAGCCTTAGTTATGATGAATGTTACTACTTCTGGGATGAACTCATTGCCTTTAGACAAGATTTCACACGGAACTGCAGTAAACAATACATTTAGACAAGTTTTAAGTTCAATTGGTACTGCCATTTTAGTCTCTGTCTTAACTACTGCGACTAACAACAACATGCCAAGTAAAGAATTACTGAAAACTTTACCACTTCAATATAAAAATCAAGCTATTAATGCTACTTTAGATGGATTCCATGCTTCCTTTGCCATGAGCATTGTCTTTGCATTAATTGCTTTGGTTCTTGCCTTCTTCCTCAAGAAAGGTAACCGTGCCCGTGAAAATCAAGAAGAGGTGAATGGATAATGATAATTGTAATTTTAATCTTAGCCGCAATTTTATTTATTTACTTCAACGTCATCCCTGGTAAAGGACATACTATAATCTCCTGGCTTTCCTTAATTGTTACATCGCTTTGCATTCTGGGGATCGTTGCACATGACTATAATCACTGGGGAATGAAGACTGAGACGCAAATAAGCAAACAAAGTCTAGTCTCAAGTGCTACTCCTAATCTTCCCCTTCTACTTTATCAACCTCTAGGTAATGGTACAGAAAAAGTATACTTATATAAAACTAACAATGAACAAAAGAAGCCGAATGCTATTAAACTTGATAAGGTATCGACCGAAATTAAACATAGTGCGCAAGCCAATCTTCAAATAGAAACCACTCGATATGTTTACCGAGATAATTTTAGTCGAATTATGTTCGGAGTCTTTAGTCATAATAATGAACTCAAACAGAGAAAATATATTTTTACCATTCCATCAAGCTGGAAAGTAATTTCAACTAAAGATATGAAAAATTTACAAAAGCAACTGCAAGAAAAAATGCAGGCCCAAAGAGCTGCAGCCCTTCATTAATTTTTATCTATATCCTAAAAAAGAAACGTCTATACGGACGTTTCTTTTTTTACTTTTCTGTTCCATTTTCATAAGCGAGAATTTTACTTGCTAAGGAAAATTCTTTATCTAAGTCTTTTAAATAAAGATCATTTTCATTTTTACCAACATTCTTATTAAACAAGCCCTGCGCTTGTGTATCAGGAATTCCTTCACGCATTTTTTCTATTTTTAAACTACATACTACCGTTGGTACATTTGATAATACTTCGACTAATTTTAACCATAAATCATCTACTGTAATGTAGTGCTTAATATAATCTAAATTAAATAATAGCTTTTCATCTAATAGATAAGGTGGGTATAAAACACTGCCAGCCCCCGTAGCTAATAATTTCATCGATGGCTGTTCATACTTTTGACTGCACCAATTCCAATCATCATATGCTTTAATCGATCCATCATCATTAAAAGTTATTTCATGGGCTCTTCCCGTGACAATACATTTCGGAAATTTTAAGTACGTTTTATATAATTCTGATAGCATTTCTTTATAGTAAATAACATCATCATCTACTGTAACAATAATATCGTCAGGAAACTCTTGCATAGCATAATAATACTTTTTATGCGGTTTTAGATCTAAGGGAACAAAGCGATATTCAATTCCCCTATCGCGTAATTCAAGAAGAGATGATGGAAGATGACTTTCTTTAATATCATCAGTCAGATAAACTAAAATTTTATCGGCTTTTTTAGTCTGATTAAGCAAACTTTTAAGGCAAATAGATAGTGTATTCAACCTATCCCCATAGCTTGTCAAAGAAACAATTATCCGAGGATTCAATGCCTTTTTCATACTGCTCATCCCTTTCAGTTTAATATTATTAATAATTATCTCTTGATAGCGTTTTATAATAAATTAATATGCTCATTATTTACTATTTTTAAGACCCAATTTATAAACAAAACAAAAAAGCTACAATCATTTCTGATTGTAGCTCAACATGATCTTAATGAAGAAAAATAAATTGTTACACTTCTTAAAGGAGAAGTTTTCGGATCAGTCATCTATATCTTAGTCCATTTTTCTTCCATTGTTAAATCCAAATCTTTAATATAACAAATATCGGTTCAAGTTATCTAATGAGCAACTTTCTTTGCTTTAGCATTAACTCTAATTAGACTAGCAATTTGATCAATATCTGCATTATTTTGGGCAATAATCAGGTCTTTGTTTGAACGTGGATAATCAATCACTTGACCATGATTGGCAGCAAAAGCTTGTAAAAATAATTTACTGCTTCTCCCATTTCCCTCTCTAAAGGGATGAAGATAATTTAATCTATCCAGTAAAAAAGCATAGTCAACATTTGCAAGTTCTTTTTTAGAAGACAATTGTTGTATCTTTTCGTCTATTTCTTCAATTCCAAAATTAATACGAGAATACTCTAAAAACTCTGTCTCTCCTTTAACTAATTCATAATCTCTAATTTGACCAGCCCAATCGTAAAGCCAACCAAACATAATTTTATGAATTTTTTTCAAATCTTCAACACTAGTGATTTTCTTATTCTTTCTCAAAAAAGCCACGGCCCGAATTCCTGAGCCTAAGTATTCTTTTTGTGCTAATTCTGCCGCATCAGTAATATTGAGCTTATTTTTAAGCGTACCATTTGGGTAAAGAAATTTTTGACGATACCATTCAGAATCCTTTTCGGCCTCATTCATTTTCTTCACCCCAAATCCGATCAATTTCACTTTTAATCTCCTTAGATGGATTAATCGCCTCATCAAGTAGCATTAAAATATCCTCTTCATCTGGTTGCCAACCCTCTAAGTGTTCACTTTCTACAACAAATCTAATTTGTTCATACATTTCTGGATCTTCAATATAAATGCCTTGAATCATTTGATTAGTGTCATTAATTTTCAAAGAATAAACTGGATCAAGTAATTCCAGTAAATCTCCTGGTCGCATATTTAAAGATGACGATAATGCCGATAAAATTGCACTTGACCAATTATCTGGATTCTCATTAAGTGCATCTTCTAAATCTTTTTCCATTAAAGAATTACTTTGTGAAATATCCTTTAAGGTTAAATGATGATTTGTAAGTAAAATTGATATTTTTGATAACATAATTGCCCTCGTTCATTTTTACCTTACTATATTTATATATTTTAAATCAAAATTGGATTTTTCACTAAAGAATTACATAAAAAATAGAGAATTAGCACCTTTAGAATTACTAATTCTCTATTTTAATAATTAATCTAAATTCTATTATTCAACTGTAACACTCTTAGCCAAGTTACGTGGCTTATCTACATCAAGGCCCTTATCTTTTGATGCATAATATGCAAGAAGTTGAGCTGGCACAACAGTTAATAGAGCAGACATATAATAGTTAATTGTTGGTAAAACTACATTGTCCCCTTCTCTAGCAAAGTCTTTACCAGCAATAGTAACAACGTTAGCACCTCTAGAAACAACTTCTTGAATATTTCCGCGCGTTAAATCAGCTGTTGCAGGATCATTAATTAAGGCAATTACTGGGGTATCTTTTTCGATAAGAGAAATAGTACCATGCTTTAATTCAGCTGCTGCAAAACCTTCAGTTTGAATATATGAAACTTCTTTAAGTTTTAATGCTCCTTCTAAGGCTACTGCATAATCAATTCCGCGTCCAATGTAGAAAGCATTTCGAGACTTAATTAGGTATTTATCAGCAATCTCTTTCAAACTTTCTTTACTGTCAACAAGTTGCTGCATCCCTTCTGCTGCAATAGCTAAATCATGCTTTAAATTCCAATCTTTAGCTTCTGCTTTATTAAGTGCTTCGCCCAATGCCTTAGCTAGAACTGCTTGAACAGCAATTTGGGCAGTGTATGCCTTAGTAGATGCAACTGCAATTTCAGGACCAGCTTCTAAGAGCATAGTGTAGTCTGCTTCTCTTGATAAAGTTGAACCTTCTACATTAGTAATTGTTAAACTTGGGATATTACGCTTATTAACTTCTTTTAAAACAACACGAGAATCAGCGGTTTCTCCTGACTGAGTTAAGAAAATAAAGAATGGATTCTTACTCATCATTGGGAAGTGATAACCAGCTTCTGAGGCCAAACCAACTTCAGTTGGGATTCCAGTATAATGTTCTAACATTGTCTTACCAACTAAACCAGCATGGTAACTAGTCCCAGCAGCGTAAATATAAATACGATCTGCTTTTGAAATAGAATCAATAATTTTTGGATCAACCTTAACATCATCATTTTCATCAAAATAAGTTTGAGAAATTTTACGCATTACGCTTGGTTGTTCATCAATTTCTTTGAGCATGTAAAATTCGTAAGTTCCCTTTGAGGCTGCATTAGGATCAATATCTAATACATGGGGCTTACGTTCAACCTTTTTACCATCAACAGTTTCGATTGTGTAAGAATCTTTAGTAATGTCACCAACATCACCATCTTGTAAATCAACAAAAGTTTTGGTTTGATCTAAAACAGAAATTGCATCAGAAGCAATAATATTGAAACCATCGCCAAGCCCTAACATCATTGGTGACTTGTTTTTAGCAATAAAAACATGCTCTGGTTCAGTGTTATCAACTAAAAGGAAGGCATATGAACCTTTGACTAATTTCAAAGCTTTTTTAAACGCAGAAAAACCATCTAAATTCTTCTCACGAGCAATCTTACTAATTAATTGGACAACCACTTCAGTATCAGTATTAGAGTGGAACTTTACCCCTTGTAAGTATTTTTCTTTTAATTCGGCATAATTTTCAATAACCCCATTATGAACTAGGTAAAAACGCTTAGTTTCATCAAAGTGAGGGTGAGCATTATCCACTGTTGGCTTACCATGTGTAGCCCAACGAGTATGACCAATTCCTACTAATCCTTGTTCATCAGGAGTTAGTTTTTCTTTTAAGTTAGAAATTCTACCGACTGCTTTTGTTAAATATTCGTTTCCATTTAAGTCATTTAAATATATACCTGCAGAATCGTAACCACGATATTCTAAGTTAGTTAAGCCATTTAAAATAATATCTCTTGCAGGTTTTCCAACAACACCAACAATTCCACACATAAGTTTTCTCCTTTGGTATAGTTCATTTAAGTTAAATGGACTATATTTATTTTGCTGTTATACTAGCAATAATAACCCTATTAAAGAAATTGGTCAAGATGTTTTATCTATAATTGGTCTATATCAAAAGATGAAAAATTGCACAAAAAAAAGACGCTCCATACGGAGCGTCATATCAGTGATTTGGTGCTCATAAAAAATATATAGAAAAGCTTACATTTTTCTTTGCAATCCATTTCATCTTTATTCATCAAATGAAATACGCTACTCCTTCACCTCATTTAAATTAATCACTTCATTAGCCAATTGTTTTATTTCTTCTCTTAGATGATGAGTTACCATTATAACCGTTGTATTCTTCTTTGATAAAATTGCCTTTTCAAGTTTAACACTAGCAGACTTATCTAATGCAGAAGTTGCTTCATCTAATAAATAAATAGGTTTATCTCGCAGAATTTCTCTAGCAAATGAAATACGTTGCTTCTGTCCACCTGATAATTGCTTTCCTTGATCACTCAATACAGTATCCAAGCCATTGGGAAGTTTAGCGACCATATCTTCAAGACCACATTCATGAATAACGTTATTTATTTTAGCATCAGGTATATTTTTGCCTAGAGTCAAGTTCCACTTTAAAGAAGCTGAAAAGATATAAGGATCTTGCTGTAAATATGATATTTTTTCATGTAAGTCATTGTCTGAAATTGCTGAATAGCTTATATCATTCATTTTTATATCACCACTATTATTTCTTAGTAGTCCCGCAACTAAATTAAGAATGGTGGACTTACCGGCAGCTGAATCACCTACCAAGATGTATTTATTATTAAGCTGGAAATCTAAATTTAAATTTTGGAATAGAGGCTTATCGTTTTTAGAATATTTGTATGAAATATTGTTAAATTTTATATTACCTAATTCTACATTTTTAAATATTTGCTCATTATCCTTCTTATCAAATCCTGATTTGAATTTCTGGATAATCGGTTTAACTGATTTGAACTCTTGCCAATTAAAACTAATACCACTTAACTCTGCAAATATAGTGCCAGCAAAGAACTGGGCACCGCTAATGGTTCCTACTGGAGTTAAATTATGCAATATTAGCCAACCCGTTTGTTCCAAAATAATTACCTGACTAATAAATGCCAACCCATTTGTGATAGCCTGTGTAACTCCAGCTGCTTTAGCATATTGTACGGTATGCTTTTTAACATCATCTGAAGACTTATTTATTTTCTTTATGATAGTTTGGGGTAAATTAGCAAGAAAAAGAGTATTAAATCCATTCAATATATCATTTATTGTATTTACTAAACGTTCATTAGCATGAGTATATTCCAATGACTTTTTAGATAATATTTTTGAAAACAAGTTTGGAACAACCCCCATAATGATAGTAAGAATAACTACAGTGATTACTAAACTAAAATTGAAGTAGGCTAATGTTAACATGCCAAAGATTATTTCAAACACTTGCCTGACAATCATTAGAAAATCAGCGATACCAAAATTATTAATTGTAGTTATATCATTGGTTAGCCATGAACTATAGGTAGATACAGTTTGCTTATGAAAAGTAGCGTAATTAGATCTTGATAATTCAGTAGCGATATCTTTTCTAATTAACTTATCTACATTTTGTGAGAATCTAGCTTGTTCAATATTAACCAAACAATTTACTATTGCGTAAACAATGTAGGCTAATCCCATTACTGCAACCCACATAAAGAATTCATTTGCTCTAAATTTTGCAACAGCACTCAAGGCATTTGCGCTAGAGATACCGGCTAAAGTTAGAAAACCTGCATTAACAACTATTAGAAATACCACAAACAGGAATTTCCATTTTAATTTTCTAAAATATTTTAATAATTCCATATATACTCCTTGGTTTATTAAATTTTAATTTAAATAATAAATATAAAATTAAAATGAATCAATATTTTTTTAACAAAAAATAAAATAAAAATCACACCATAAAATCTACTTAAAATTAATCTATTGATGAGTAATTGAGAATATTAAAAGTTCAATTATTAGAAAAATTATGTCATAAACGAAAGCCCGATAGCACTAATTGCACTAAATGGTCAAAAAAGTATTACTTTTTGTAGAAAACCGGTAATACTTTTTAGAATTCTTTGTATCTCTTTGATGTAGTTTAAATGTAGTATATTTAAAGCTTATTGCAAAATCACTGATATAGTTCTTTTAAAAATAATTCCATCAACTTAAAGAAAGTAACAAATAAATTAGCTTGGGGTCATTTGGGGGTCAAATAAAAAATTGCACAAAAAAAGACGCCCCATACGGAGCGTCATATCAGTGATTTGGGTGAGATTCGAACTCACGACCCACGGTTTAGAAGACCGTTGCTCTATCCAGCTGAGCTACCAAACCAATTCCTTAACAGAACATATTCTAGTATAGGGAAAAGGAACTTATATGTCAATTACTTTTTTGAATTTTTTTGATTTTAATTTAAATTTTTTTATCTACCCCACCTTTGGAGATATAAAAATAAGGAATAGCAGCTGATATTTGCCATTCCTATTTCTCTAAATTAACTTATAATGCTTACATGCATTAAAGATGCCGTCTGCGTCAATATCAGTAGTTACATAGTCTGCAATGCGCTTTACTTGCTCTTCGCCATTCCCCATTGCAACTCCAATTTTAACAGCTTTTAACATTTCTAGATCATTTTCGCCATCACCAAAAGCCATTGCATCTGCTAAAGTTTGACCTTGTAGTTCTAGATACGTTTCAATACCAGCTAATTTACCACCGTCTTTTGAGATGATATCTACTGCATATTCATTCCACCAACTTAATTTACAATTAGGCAAATCATTCACTAAATTCTTTAATTTTTCTCGATCTCCATATGCAATAAATTGATAGACCTTTTCTCCGTGATATTCACCAACGGGTGCAACCTTACTTGAAACAGCTTTTTGAGCAGCTACCACCTCATTAGTTACAAAATTAATATACGGACCCTCTTTACCAATCGTAGTAATTGGAACAGTTTTTTCTTTAATTAATTGGACCATTTTTTCAGTATCCTTCTCATCAATTGGATTACCAAAAATTTCTTTTCCATCTAAACAAAGTTGACCATTCATCGTCAAATAACCATCAAATTTCAAATCCTTGACTGGTAATTTTTTCAATTGACTCATATCACGGCCTGTAGCTAGCACTAATTTATAGCCATTTTCATGTAAAAGCTTAAGTGCCTTCCTAGTACTTTCTGGAACGCTATCAGTTTTATGAGAAACTAATGTCCCGTCCACATCAAAAAATATTGTTTTTACCAAATCCTCTCACCTCTATCTTTTCAATTATATCAAAAATGCGCTTTCAAAACCGAAAGCGCACCTTTTAATTATTTATTTTTCAAATTTTAGTCAACAGCTTTAGCAATTGCAGCGTTAACAGCAGACTGTTCTTTCTTAACTAAGTTAACCTTAGTTTCAATTACCTTAGTATCCATCTTGATTTCACGAGTTAAGCCTGGAGTATTGATCTTTGGTTCAAAGAAGTCTTTGAATTGATTCAATCTTTCTTCAGTATGGAAAATATTTGCAGTTACAGTAATAAAGGTTGCAAATTCCATATCTCCACCTACAGTTGCTTCAAGCCATGGCCACTCTAATCTAATCCAGTTCCAAGCTTGTTCTTGACCAAATGGATTAGCTAAAACATTACGGTACCATGCACGTAAGTCTTGTGGCTTAATAATTTCGGAATTTTCAAAGTCATCAACAATTGCATCAATGATTTCAGGCATTTTAGTTGAAGTAATACCAGCACACAAGTCTTGCTTCAAACTTGCATCAGAAGTTTCTTGATACTTCTTAAGAAGTTTATCAAATAAAGTCATGTTACCAAAGTTCTTAACCTCGTTAACCAAAACAGCACTTCTAATATCAGCGGAAATACCCTCTAAGTTATCCGAATTTTCTGAATAAATAGTGTGCAGACCGTTAATTGTCTCATCATTACCAGCATATAAGGAAGCTGCAACAACATATGGTCTAGTTAAATTATCATCATTAGATTCACCAGCTTTTGGAAGTAATCCTAGACGCTTAACTTGTTTTTCAGAAAGTAAATTATAAAGCTTCTTTAGATCCTTTTCTTCCTTAGAATCTGGAGTTACAAAATTACGTAAAGTAGTCATAATTCTGTATAAAGCATTGTTTACAATTGGTGAAGTAGAATCTGCAAATTTAGGAAGAAGTGGAACAATGTCTGCATAAGACATATGACCGCCTTCTGCTAATAATCTGAAGTCTTGTAGTAACTGTAATTTATCAACCGCATCTAATTCATCAATGTGGTTCAAAATATCATCAAGTAAGGTCTTATCATATTTAACAATAAAGTCTGAATTGTTGCCTACATTTAAACGGAATGGAACACCGTTGTCAGCAATTAAATCAGCATAGTCACCAACAACTAATTTTTCATCCTTCATAATCTTTGGAACAGCAGCATAGTTTGAATTTAGTGGAATTTGCCACTTACGTCCTACTTCCTTACCTTCACCGATAAAGAATTGTTTTTGAGTTAAAACTAACTTACCATCTTCAACTTTTGCATTTACTACTGGGTAACCTGGTTGTTCAAGCCATGAATGCATAATCGCACCAATGTCTAAGCCGCTTGCTTCTCCAAGCGCCTTCCATAAATCATCCCCAGTTGCATTACCATATTTATGAGCAGCAAAGTAGTTCTTCAAACCTTCACGAAGAGCTTCATCTCCAAGTAAGGCACGAACCATTACTAACATTCTTGATCCCTTTGCATAAACAATGGCTGAGTCAAATAAGGCATCAATTTCAGCTGGATCATTAACCATAACATGAACAGATTGAACACCGTCTGTTGCATCCCTTTGGAGAGCTGCTGGAACTTCTGAAGTTTGGAACATTTCCCAAATCTTCCAATTTGGTTCTAAGGCATCAATAGCCACATATTCCATCATATTAGCAAAACTTTCGTTAAGCCATAGATTATCCCACCACTTCATAGTTACTAAGTCTCCGAACCATTGGTGAGCTAATTCATGAGCAATAACTGTAGCAACTAATTGCTTCATTTCTAATGAAGTGTTGTCAGGATCAAGTAATAAGTATGCTTCACGATAAGTTACACAGCCCCAGTTTTCCATCGCACCAGCTGAAAAGTCAGGAAGTGCTACTTGATATGAATGCTCTAATGGATATGGAGTTTCATAGAAATCTTCAAAGAATTCAATTGAACGCTTAGCAATATCTAAGGCAAAATCTAATTCTTTTGCTTGGTGAGCTCTTGTAGCAAAAACACCAATTTCAACGCCAGATTTTGTCTTAGTCAATTTTCTTTGCATATCACCAAAGACAAAAGCAACTAAATAACTAGACATACGTAGAGTTGGTTTAAAGTAGTGAACACCATCTTTAAACTTCTCTTCTGGTTGGTTAGAAATAATACTTTCACCAGTTTTTTCATCAAACTTAATTGCAAGTGCAAAAGTAGCTTTTGCTTCTGGTTCATCAACACATGGGAAGGCTTGACGAGCAAAGGTGGTTTCAAATTGTGTACCAATTAATTGCTTCTTTTCACCATCAACTTCGTAGTAAGAAGGATAGATTCCCATCATTGTATCAGTCAACTTACCTTCGAAGTCAACTTCAATTTTCATCTTACCTACTTTTCCAGCTTCAATATTAATTACTTCATCTTTATCGTTGTAATTAAAGTCAGCCTTCTTTTGATCTACTCTAACAGAGGTAATCTTTAAGTACTTTTGATTTAGCTTGACTAATTCTTCTTGTGCTTCACCGATTACAACAGTCTTACCATGAAATCTCTTCTTTTCACGACTAATATCTAAATAGATATCATAGTGTTCCGGATAAAAAGTTTCATAAAAGCGTTTTACTTCTGTCATATTTTGACCTCCAATATTTTAACTTCTCAACTATTTATTATAAGAAATTAAAATCTTACTTACCAGTTTTTGGATTAAATTAAAAATAATTTAGGCTATCCTACATAATTTAAAATATTGTTTCATTCTTCTTTTATTCAATTAAAACTAGTAAAATAAAAATTAAGAGAAAAGACAAAAAAGGAGTGCTTTTTATAATGAAATATAATCAATATGGTTATCTAAAAACAGACTTTGACCAAATGGTTAAAGAACTACAATCTATTAACTTCTTACCTAATGATTGGAAAGAAAATAGTTTTTCCGGCCTTTTAGCAACACTAGTTGAAAACTCCGTTGCCGAAGCCAAAACTTATGGTGCAAAAGAAGCCAAATTAGCAGAATTTGCAGTTAGCGATCATAAAAATTTAAAAGATTTTCTAGCTGAAAATCCTAATTCAATTTCACGTAACCAATTTTATAATATTGCCTTGCAATTACTCGGCTATCATGTTGGCTACGATTATGACTTAAATGATCCATTAGCACGAATGAAGGCTAATGCCCTTCCTTATACTGATCAAGAAGAAATTGATCGTAATGAATTAGTTAAAGTCTTCTACCGCCTACTTAACACTCGCGCTAAAAATGGCCAAACTTTCATTGATAATATGGCTGGCAAAGGTTACTTCACCCAGTTCTACGGTAATAATAAATTTATGTACTTTAATGGTAAGTCACTCCCAGTTTTTGATATGAGTAAGGTTATTCGTGAAGTGGTCTACGTTGAAAGTGATCTTGATACTGATGAAGATGGTAAACCTGATTTACTTCAAGTCACCGTCTTTCGTACTTACCAATCAAACAACTTTAAGTTTCCTGCTCTCTATACAGCAGATCCGTACTTTGGCGGAATTATTGCTAATGAAAAACGAAACCACAATGTAGATGTCAATCTAGAAGACGCTACTAAGAGTACTTACCCTAAGTATGAAGCAATGCCTACTGCTAAAGCTCAAAAACCTGCTAGTGAAGATCAAGCCGCTACAGAAGAAGCAGTACACAAAGCAGCCTATTCTCTAAATGAATATTTATTAGCACGTGGATTTGCCAATGTTTATGCTGGTGCAATTGGAACACGCGGTTCCGACGGTTTAAGAATTACTGGCGCACCAGAAGAAACTGAAAGTGCTAAAGAAATTATTGAATGGCTTCATGGTGACCGCATTGCCTATACTGACAGAACTAGAAAACATGAGACAAAAGCTTCATGGTGTAATGGAAATATCGGGATGACTGGTCGTTCATACCTTGGTACTCTTCAAATTGCAATTGCTACTACAGGCGTAAAAGGACTTAAAACTGTAGTGTCTGAAGCTGCAATTTCTTCTTGGTATGATTACTACCGCGAGCATGGTTTAGTCATTGCTCCAGAGGCTTGCCAAGGAGAAGACTTAGATATGCTAGCTGAAACTTGCCAGTCTAATCTTTGGGATGCAGGTGACTATCTAAAAATCAAGCCTAAATATGATGCAATGCAAAAGCGTCTTTTAGAAAAATCAGACCGTGAAACTGGCCAATATTCTGATTTCTGGGAAGCTAGAAATTATCGTCATCACACTGATAATATTAAATGTTCTTGGATTTCAGTTCATGGTCTTAATGATTGGAATGTTAAGCCTAAGAATGTTTATAAAATTTGGCAAAAAGTTTCTAAATTACCAATCGCACATAAACTATTCTTACACCAAGGTCCGCACTACAACATGAATAATCTTCTTTCCATTGACTTTTCTGATTTAATGAACCTCTGGTTCTGTCATGAATTGTTAGACATTAAAAATAATGCTTACAAGCAATGGGAAGATGTAATGATTCAAGATAATCTACAACCAGATATCTGGCATGAAGAACCAACTTGGAATAATGAATTAGGTAAAAAAGAAATTTACTTCCCAGATAAGAGTGGCAGCCTCTTAAAAGATGGCGGAGAAGATAATGATAAAGTTTCATTTACAGACCAAGGTGGAAAAATCTTTAAAGAAGCTAAAATTTCTGAAGGAAAATGGCAGTACGACTTCATTTCTGGAGAAGAAAAATGGCTTGATCAACAATTGCGCTTTGTAACTGATGAATTCATTCATACTGTTATAGTAGTTGGTCGTCCTAAGATTAAAATGAGTGTTTCTACCTCTCTTCCTAAAGGCCAAATTTCTGTAGCTTTAGTTGATCTAGGTACTAGAAAACGTCTCACTCCAATTCCTAAGTCATTTAATGATCAAATTCAAGAATTGGGTTATCGCTTCGGCACCGAGGTAATGAAGGAATTCGTTCCTGATAAAGAAACTAAGGCTAAATTAATTACTAAAGGTCACATGAATGTTCAAAACTATGCAGATATGAAACATGCCGAAAAAGTTGAACCTGGTAAATTCTATGACTTAGAATTTGAACTACAACCTACCTTCTATCGCTTGCCAGCTGGTGCCCGATTAGGTTTAATTATCTACTCAACCGACCAAGGGATGACCAAGCGTCCACTAGAAGAAGAAACTTATACTATTAATTTAGATAAGACACAATTGATTTTTCATGAGATGTAATTAGTTGATGATACTAAGGCTTAACTTCTAGTTAAAGAAAGGAGTGAGACCATATGGAAACATCAAGTTCAACAATGTATTGGATATTATTTTAAATAATAATATTTTAAAATTTACAGTATGCAAAAAGCAGCTAGTCTTCAAAAAACGAAAACTACCTGCTTTTTCTTATTTTGCTAATTTCAAAATTACTGTAAAGATAATCATATCATCTTTATGCCTAACATGAATTTTCCCATGAAATGTGTGAACAATCTCTTGTGCCATTGCTAATCCAATTCCAAATCCTGATTGCTTCGAATTGTGTGATTCATCTTCTCGATAGAAGCGCTCAAAGAAATGCGAATAATCTTTTCCTTTTCCTTCTTTATAAGTATTAGCAACCTTTAAGATGGCATTTGTTCCTAGCCTTCCTTTAGTTAAGGTTACCTGCACTTTCCCATCTTTATCGCAATATTTACGTGCATTGTCTAGTAAGATGTTAATCAGTTCACTTAAAACATTTTTCTCTGCCTTAACATATAGATCTGGCATAATCATTCCACTATATTTAAGATTATTTTTTTGCATTACAGACTTAAAGCTATTGACATTCTTTTTAACAATTTCAGAAAAATCCACTTTATTTAGGACCACTTCACCAGTTTCACCAGTTCGAGCTAGTGCAATTAATCGGTTAATTAACCTTGTTAATCGATCAACTTGTTCCTTGGTGCTTTTATTCCATTCAGAATTATTGCCTAACATCTCTTCCATTTCGGTATTAGCAGCAATAATGGCCAAAGGAGTTTTTAATTCATGACCAGCATTGGTAATAAACTCACGCTGTTTACGATATGTTGTAATAATTGGACCGATCGCCTTTTTAGAAACCAAAATCAATACCAAGGCAAAAACAATCAAAGCACCAATTCCTAAAACAATCGATACCCTAACTAGGAGAGAAAAACGATGATAAATCAGCGATTCATTTAAATAAACAATAAACTTACGACCAGTCTGATTTTTCCCAACACGGTAAGCATACTGATTATTACCAATTGTCACTACGCCGTCTGTTGTCTTATCCTTAAAAATTCTCTTACTTGTACTAAGAATTTCAGCTCGTCCAACATCATAAACATTGTCATCATTTACTATCCGCGGATTACTCTGCGGAGTTTCGGCAACAGTGAAGTAACGGTATTGAAAAACTGCCTCCGGATTATATTCCCCTGCTAAGAAATTTTTATTAATTGGATCTTTTTGATTACCAAAGACTGGCTTAGCATTCCGCGGGGTTAATTGTCCTTGATTGTTCACCAAGGCTGTTAAAACTCGATCCACTTCATTATGACTTTGAGTATAGCTAACTCCTAATAAAGCACCTAAGGTGATTACTAGTACTATAAACAAGGCTGTAATCGACATTCCAATAAATTTCCAACGAAACTTTTGGATCATTTTAGCTCACCTACCTAATTAAGGAAAAACTACCACCTTTTTCACCGACAATCTGAACTGAGCTTTGAATCGACTGCAACTTTTGTCTTAAGTAAGAAATATAAATCCAGACTACATCTTCACTAGCTTCCTCATCATCTTTCCAAACATGTGCTAGTAAATCTGAAGTTGAAAATTCTTTTCCTTCATTAAGCATTAAGTAATTCAAAAGCTGTGTTTCTTTACTTCCTAAACGAATCGAATTGTGACTGACTAACTCTTGTTCAGCAACATTTAAAGCCAGGTCTCCTACTTCAACCTCATTAGGTGTATATTGATCGTCTCGTCGCTCTTTTGAACGTAAACGTGCTAGCAACTCTTTCAGTGAGAATGGCTTAGTTAAATAATCATCAGCTCCGCTATCTAAACCAGTTACTCGATCATCAACTTCTGCTTTTGCGGTTAACATTAAAACATAAGTCTTATCGCCACTCTTGCGAATTTCCTTTAGAGCAGTAATTCCATCCATGACTGGCATCATAATATCTAAGATAATAACGTCATATGAATTCTTCCTAGCAAGTTCAACTGCATCCCGTCCATTAAAAACAGGATCCACCTCATAATTAACACTCTGCATTGCGGCTACCAAAACACGAGATAACTGTTCTTCATCTTCTGCAAGCAAAATTTTCATTAAGTTAATCTTCCTCTCTAATTAAATGGCGCAAAGTCTGCATACTTACATCACAAGAAGCTAATTCATCAGCTACTCGCTTTAACTCTTTACCAATCATTTCGGGATTCTTTATCTTATGCTTATACTTCATTTCATGCTCTAAACTAGCCCAAGTATCCATCGCTATCGTTCTAAGTTGTACTTCAACATAGTAGTGACCAGGTGTATTTCCTACAATATCTTCTTCAGGTCTTTCAACATCTAAAATCATATGGTAAGAACGATACCCATTTGGTTTAGCATTTGTAATGTAATCTTTTTGCTTAACTATTTCTACGTCGTCCCATTCCTTAATCAAATCGATACAGGTATAAATGTCATCTATAAAATTGCAAACCACACGGATACCTACACTATCTCGATTTTCTTTTAGAGCTGATTTTGGGGTTACCGGCAATTCTTTTCGTTGACATTTTTCAATCATACTTTCTGGCCGCTTAACTCGGCCAATCAAGTTTTCATATAGGCTATCGCCGGTTTTCTCTTGATGAAGTTTATTTTCTTTTCTAAAATACTCCAGCATTTGATTAAGTAAACTATCTAGCACTGGAGTATAGCCACCATAAATATCCATATTAAACCCTCTTTATTAATTTACTAATATTATAGCAGTCGAGATTTTTTTAATAACTATAATAATGTTAATTTAAAGAATTTTTGCTTTTCATTAGAAAAACTAAGAAAAAGGCAAGATTCCATATTAATAAGCAGATCATAACTCCCAAAATAGAATTTTTAACTAACCATAAAATTAAAGCTCCAAGAATAAATATAGTTAAGAGAGTTATTGCCTCAATTTTTTCAAATCGATATGCCTTCTTACTATAAACTTGGTTCACAATCAAAGAGAAATAATAAAGTACAATCGTAACTACAATTAACCCATACAAAAACTTACGGTCCACATTTTTATTATTTAAATATAGGGCATCTACAGTCATTAACAATACAGAAATCACAATTGCAATATGACTATACATTAAGACAAATCCTCTACTAATTTGATGATGGTTAATGATCTTATCAGATAAAAGTACATAGCTAGCAAACATTAAAACTAGTGATAAAAATAAAAATGCAGCATACATAAGGGGAGTCTTACTATTGAAGTAATTTGCTAAATTAACAATTGCTTCTCCAAACGCAATAATGACTATCAAACTGACTCTCTCCACAAAATGAGGGAAATTAACTCTTTCAGCCTTAAATTTTTCCCATAAAAAGATTGGTAAAATCAAACCAATAATATAAGCAGCAATACAGAAATAAATCCCTACAGAATAACCAAGTATCAACCCTAAAATTACTAAAAAGAACTCTGTTCCTAAAATAAATAAGAATTCTCTTTTATCATTAACTTCATTAACCGAAGTGAATAAATACTGACAAAATATTGTTGCAACCATTACAGCCATCGCAATATTAAAATAGTGAAAGGTTATGCGCCATTCCGTATTAATATTGTTGGCTAAGTAAACTGCTGTAAACACATTAAAAACAAGTCCGGCAATGTCTAAAAAGTTATTCTTGCTGTATCGATTAAAATAAACAACCTGATAGAGCCAGATTTCCATTACTACAACGACGACTAATAAAAACTCTAAAAAGTAGCTAAAGGAATACCTCCATTAACAGGATGATGAATCATCGCCGTAATTCTAGAAATCGCATATACAAAAACTAAATCAAAGAATAATTCAAACATATTTACCGGTTTAGCAACTATTTTTTCACTTAAACTCCTCCTCAAACTTAATTAGTTTCTATCTTGCCTTATATTCATAAAAAAATCAAAAATGCCCTTAGTCTTATCCGACTAAGAGCAAATTGATAGCTTAATTTTCTAATTCTACATATATTTTCACACTCTGTGATACTGTTTGATAAACAGTTGAAACATGTAGAGTATGGTCTAGAAAGTCTTGTTTTTCTTCTTGAGACATAGAGCTTTCAAAAGAAACCGTAATCAACATTTCACTAACAACTGACTTTCCATGGCCGAGTTTAGTAGTAATTGCCTGATTTGTTACTTTAAAGTTCTTTACATCTAAATGATGTACATTTGCAATCATCCCTGCAGAAATTGAAATACAAGAGTTAACAGCACCAGCTAAATATTCTACTGGATTCGGGGCAACATTTTTACCACTTGCTGATTCATCAGCCATGAATTTATTTTTCTTTGTTCGATTTTCAATTTGCCAAGGAGTATCAGTTAATTCACTTTTTACTGTATATTTTGTCATTTTTTCTCTTTTCTAAATTAATCCATGTTTTACCAAATAATCATGAGCTACTTTAGCAGGTTTCTCATGCTTAACATTAACTTGATAATTCATCTGCTGCATCTCTTCAGTAGTAATTTTACCAGCCAATTTATTTAAAGCCTTTACAATTTGAGGATTTCTCTCTGCAAATTTTGCCCTCATTAGGGGAGCTCCCTGATATGGTGGGAAGAATTTCTTATCATCATCTAGCATCACTAAATTATACTTCTTAATTTCTGCATCTGTTGTATAGCCATCAACAACATTAGCTTGATTATTAGCAATAGCATGATAGCGAATGCTCGATTCAGTACTCTTAATTGAAGCAAAATCTAACTTATAGATTTTCTTTAAGCCCGGATAGCCATCTTTTAATGAGGTAAAGTCTGGATCAAAGGCTGCATGTACTTTTTTATTTACACGGTTTAAGTCACTCATCTTGGTCAAGTGATTGTCTTTAGCAAATTTTTGTGTTGTAGCTAAAGCATAACCATTCTGGTAAGCCATTGGCTTCAGATATTCCATATCAAATTGTTTCTTTAAGTCGCTTCTAGCTTCTACATAAACTTGATTTGGATCATTCCCGGTCTTTTTACCAGTTTTGACTAAAGTTTGTAAAACTGTACCTGTAAATTCAGGATAAATATCAATCTTATCGGTTTGAAGAGCTTTGAATAAAAATGTGGTTCCACCAAAGTTAGGTTTTAAAACTACCTTAGTATTGGGGTCATTCTTTTCGATTAGGTCCTTATACATATTAATCAAAATAGCTGGTTCTGATCCCATTTTTCCAGCAATGGTAATCGTTTGTTTTGGTTCAGCAACATTTTTAGAAGTATTAGCATAATGGTTATACAGGCTACTTCCACCCCAAATTACTAAAGCTAGGGCAATTAGTGCACTTCCTACTTTTAGACGTTTATTATTTTTTGAAATAAATTTCAAAACGCCACTAAATATTAGAGCAAGCAATGCAGATAAAATTGCTCCCATTAAGACTTCAGTATTATTGTTTGAATTAATTCCAACGTATATATAAGTCCCTAAGCCTCCGCCACCAATTAAAGCAGCTAAAGTGGCAGTACCAATAATCATAACTAGAGCGATCCGAATTCCTGCTACTATCATTGGCATAGCCATGGGAATTTCTAGTCGCTGCAACTTTTTCCATTTAGTGAGTCCAAAGGCAGTAGCTGCTTCTTCTAGATTTTCGGGTATTTCCGTTAATCCCGAATAAGTATTTTGAAATATTGGCATAATTGCATATAAAACTAATGCAATGACTGCTGGCACAGTTCCGATTCCAACAAATGGGAGCAGTAAACCTAGAACCGCCAAACTAGGAATTGTTTGAATAATTCCCGCTATTTGAAGTGTAAATTCAGCAGCTTTTTTGTGACCTTTTAAAATAAAAGCCAGCGGAATTGCAATTACCATTGCAATCAGCAAGGCAATCAGAGAAATCTTAATATGAACAAGCGTGGTAGCCCAAATTTGTTCATGTTCAGTTAGTAACATCTGCCATAGTGATTTAATCATGTCCAGCCACCCACTTTAAAAAGAAATTCCAAACTCTTTTTGGCTCAATTAAAAATTCACCAAACCTGGTCTCTGCAACAAACAGAGTATCAGGATGGTTAGAACAATCTTTAATTAAATCCTCTACGCTATCAACGTGATAACGAACAAGGGTATCCACTTTAGGATAGAATCGTGGATCTACGCCCAATTCACTCTTCAATAAAGTTTCAAGGTCGAGCTTTTGATTAATTCTATTTCCTGCAAAAAATTCCTGTACAAATTTTGTAGCAGGATGTCTTAAAATTTCTCTAGGTTTGCCAACTTGCTCTAAAACACCTTTATGCAAAATTCCAATTGTGTTTCCTAAACGAATAGCTTCTTGCATGTCATGTGTTACAAACATTACTGTCTTATTAAATTGTTCATGTAAATTAATAAGTAAGTCTTGTAGTTGCTTTCTTACAACTGGATCAAGAGCAGAAAAAGGTTCATCCATTAAAACAACTTCAGGATCCGCTGCTAAAGCCCGAACAATGCCAACTCGTTGTTGTTCACCACCTGATAGTTCACTCGGCCTGCGATCACAATATAATTTTGGATCCAAATCAACCGATTTTAATAGCTCTTCCTGTTTTTTTCGCCGTTCTTTGCGATCGACACCTTCTTGCTCTAACACAATTGTAATATTTTCACCAACAGTTAAATTTGGAAACAAACTAGCTGTTTGCAATACATACCCTGTCTTTTCCCTTAGTTTACGCAAATTATATTCTTTTATTGGTTTATCATTTAGAAGAATTTGTCCCTTTGTTGGTTCAATAAGCCGGTTAAACATCTTTAGCAACGTTGTCTTCCCGCTCCCACTTGGCCCAACTAAAACAAAAATATCTCCTTTTTTCACTGCGAAAGAAACATCTTTTAAGATTTCTTGTCCATCGTATTTTTTTGAAATATTTTTATATTCAATCATCATTTTATCCTTATAAAAATAGTTATTTATATTTTCTCACTATTTATAAGAACTTGGCAAAAAGATTACATCTTTTTAAACAAAAAAATAAGACTGACGAAATAGTCAGTCTTATAGTTCCAAAGAAGTCTTATTATTTCTTCTTTGAGTTTTTATCTTCTTTTTGTAATTTTTGAGCCATGTTAATAATGTACTCACGTAAATCATCTTTAATTTGAGGGTGAGATAAACCATATTCAATTGATGTTTCAAGGTAACCTTCCTTGTTACCAACATCGTGACGTTCACCATTAAATACATGAGCGAATACTCGTTGAGTCTTGTTCATAGTATCAATTGCGTCAGTTAATTGAATTTCGCCACCACGACCAGGTTTTTGATGTGCTAAAATATCAAAAATTTCAGGAGTTAACAAGTAACGACCAATAATTGCGTAGTCACTAGGTGCCTTATCAACGTCTGGCTTTTCAACAAAGGCCTTAACGTTAATTAAACCAGGTTCAATTTCGCTATCTGGATCAATAACACCATACTTAGAAACTTCTTCATGTGGTACAGGCATAACAGCAATAGTTGATGCATGAGTCTTGTCATAGCGATCGATCAATTGCTTAGTTAGTGGAACCTTGTCATCCATCAAGTCGTCACCAAGCATAACAGCAAATGGTTCATCCCCAACGAAGCTACGAGCTCTTAAAATCGCATCCCCTAAACCAGCTGGGTGTGGTTGACGAGTGTAGTAAAGGTTAACACCTAAGTTAGTAATTGATTGGGTTAAGTGTAAAAGTTCAGTCTTACCCTTTTCTTCCAAATCTTGTTCTAGTTCTGGGTTAGCATCAAAGTGATCTTCGATAGAACGCTTGTTTTTACCAGTAACGATCAAGATATCTTCAATTCCAGATTTTTTAGCTTCTTCTACAATAAATTGAATTGTTGGTTTATCAACAATCGGTACCATTTCCTTAGGCATAGCCTTAGTGGCAGGTAAAAATCTAGTACCTAATCCAGCTGCTGGAATAACTGCTTTTCTTACTTTCATTTTATTCTCCTCACAAAATAAGCTTTCCTTAGTGTATTTTACCAAACTTCTAGAAACTTATTTAGACAATTTACTATTTTTTTCTAAAAATTCTCAAAATCGGGCTACGACTGTATTCAATTTTTCTACCTTTTAATTCATCCTCTGTGGCATTAAGACAAATGCCAAGCAAAAGTAAAAATGAACCTACATTTAGCCATAACATAAAGATTATAAAAGAACCTACAATTCCATAGTTTTGCCAGCGCGTTCCAAATTGCCTCAAATATAAACCAAAGAAATAGGATAAGGCGCTCCAGCTCACTACAGTAAACCATACTCCAGGCCATACTATGCGCTTTTGTACAGTGATGTTGGGAATGACATAGTTAATATACAAATTTATAATAACCATAACCAAAATTATAATCGGCCAACGATAATTTTCTAACTTATATACCCACCACAAGGATAGATTAAAAATTGGAGCCAAGAATTCCATAATCTGTCTACCAAAGGTAACAACAAAAATTATTATTGAAAAGCCAACTACCAAAATCACAGAAAGAACAAAAGTAAACGTTCTAGCAAGTAAATAGTTCCACCATGACTTACCTTTTTCTTTTTTATCAACGCCATAAATTTTATTTGCTGCTAAGCGAATTGAATTAACCAAACAACTTAAAGACCAAATAGCAATCACAATACCAAGAGAAATAAAACCACTGGAGTGTTTTTTCAATAAAGCATTGATAATTGGCATAATTAGACTTGAAACTTGAGATGGAAAAATCAATTCAAGATAACGAGCAATTGGCTCAGTGTCGATATTAAGCAAAGGTAAAACATTTCCAATAATAATTATGATTGGAAAAATACTTAATAGCACATAATAAGCAATAATAATTGAAGTCTGATTTATCTCGCCTTGGCTAATATATTTAGATAATAACTGAAAAAACTCTGTTATACGGTTTTTAGTCTGATTGAGAAAAGAATTCATGGTCTTACTATCTATTAATCTTCATCTAAAAAGTGAGGAAGATATTTTTCATAGCCATCATATGGCTTTTGCAAAGTTAAGATCTTTGGTCCATCTGGAGTAATTGCAAAAGTATGTTCAAATTGAGCTGCCTTCGAACCATCTGGAGTTGCATAGTAAACCCAATCATCATTAGGATCTGATACAGTTTTTTGTTCGATTCTCCAGTCTCCACCAGCTTCAACCATTGGTTCAACTGTAATAGTCATTCCTTCGCGTAAACGCAGACCATGACCTGCCTTACCCCAGTGAGGAACTTCTGGATCTTCGTGGATTGATGGTTGAATACCATGGCCTACAAGTTCACGTACATCACCATAGCCATTTTCATCTTCAACATAATTTTGAATAACGCTACCAATATCACCAATACGATTTCCAACAACCGCTTGATCAATTCCCATGTACATTGCTTTCTTAGTAACGTCCATTAATTTTTTGTCTTCGGCAGAAATTTCACCAACACCATAAGTAGTACATGAATCAGTTTCATAGCCATCAACGTTGCAAGTAACGTCAACGCTGACTAAGTCACCCTCTTTTAGGATCTTATCTTTTCTAGGAATCGCATGAGCAATTTCATCGTTTACACTAATACAAGTTCCATACTTATATCCTTCAAAACCTTGTTCTGAAAGATGCCCACCATGTTTTTTCATAAAATCTTGAGCAAATTCTTCAATTTCCCAAGTTGAAATTCCAGGTTTAATAACATCACGTAAACCTTCAAACATAGCTGCTAAAACGCGACCAGATTTTTGCATCCCTTGCAACTCGCGCTTTGATTTAATTGTTATCATTAAAAAGTCTCCTTTTTTAATTTATATACTCTTAGCATACCTTAAATAGGTATGATTTTGTAGTTATTAAGAAAGTCTCAACCATTCATTATAAAGCTTTTCTTAAATAATTTCTCTTAAGATTTACAAACCTCTATACTTCTTTAGTATAATAAGAGAAAACGTTATAGAAAGAAGTTTTTTGCATGAAAGCACAAATTGTCTTTGCCAGCATGACTGGTAATGATGAAGATATGGCAGAAATTTTAGAAGAAAACTTACAAGATGCAGGTTTTGACGTAGAAAATATTGACGTCAGTTTTGCAGATGCTAGCTCTTATCTTGATGCTGACCTTTGCGTGATGGTTACTTATACATATGGCGAAGGCGTGATGACTGATGAATTAAAAGACTTTTATGACCAACTGATCACACTTGACCTATCCGGTAAAAAATTTGCTGTAATGGGTTCAGGAGACAAGACCTATAAAGATCACTATTGTGAAAATGTAGATGATTTTGAAAAAGCATTTATTAAATGTGGCGCTATTGAAGCAGCAAAGCCAGTTAAGATAGAAAATGCTGTCGATGATGATGATATCGCCTTAATTGACCAAGCTACTGAAGAAATAGTTGAGGCATTTAATGGCTAAAAATCACCCTAAAAGGAAGGGACAAAAGATTACTCAAGAGCAGTTGAGAGAACTCGGGAGTAAATTGGTTGCGAGACACCGAAATTTTTATGTTTATGTTATCTTCGGTTTTCTAGCAGCCGTTATTAATATTGCCTGCTTTCTTTTATTGCATAATATTTGGAAAATGCCTGTGATTTATGCCAACACAATCGCATTTATTATTTCTAATTTAGCCTCTTTTTCTTTTAATAAACATGGTGTATTCATTCAAAATGTCGATAAAAAGCATGGAGTAGTTTACCAAATTTGTTTATTCTTTATTTACCGAGTCATTAGTTTAGTCCCGGATAACTTAATTATGCTAGTTGGTATTTCTTGGCTTCATTGGAATGCATTTTTTGTAAAAATAATCGATCAAATTTTAGTAGGTATTTTCAACTATTTAACTACCAAATCAATTTTTCTTAATACTAGTGGTAAATTCGCTAAAAAATTTAAAGACTACTTTAATAAAAAGTGATCTAAAAAAGCTCCATAAAAATGGAGCTTTTTTTAGTTAAAATCAACTGGTTTTTGATTATGTTCCTTGTCAAAATAGTAAGCAATTGCATCCATAATCCGATCAGCTGCTTTTCCATCCCCATATGGATTTTTCGCATTTACCATTTCAGTATAAGCTTTTTCATCTTCAAGTAACCGTATCATTTCAGCACGAACCTTCTCTACTTCGGTTCCTACAAGCTTTAAAGTTCCAGCTGCAACTCCTTCGGGACGCTCAGTTGTATCACGTAAAACTAATACTGGCTTACCTAGAGAAGGAGCTTCTTCTTGAACTCCACCCGAATCAGTCATAATAAAGTAGCTTTTTTTAGCTAAATTATGAAAATCAACTACATCTAGGGGTTTAATCAAGTGAATTCGCGGATCGTCACTTAATACCTCTTTAGCTACCTTTTGTACACGTGGAGACAGATGAACCGGATAGATAATTTCAACGTCTTTATGACTATCAACTACCTGTTTCATAACTTTAAAGACGCGTCGCATCGGTTCTCCTTGATTCTCTCTGCGGTGCATGGTAACTAAAATAATCTTACTATCTGGGTTAATTTCATCCAGAACATCGTGATGATAATCTTCTTTAACCGTCTGTTCCAAAGCATCAATGGCAGTATTCCCAGTCACATAAATATTATCAGCGGGATGGTTTTCTTTAATTAAGTTTTGTTTGCTTAATTTAGTTGGTGCAAAATATAAATCAGTTAAATCATCAGTCATTTGCCGATTCATCTCTTCTGGAAACGGAGAATACTTATTCCAGGTTCTAAGGCCAGCCTCCACATGGCCTAACTTTGTTTGTTCATAAAAAGTTGCTAAGCCAGCCGCAAAGCTAGTTGTTGTATCCCCATGAACCAAAACAATGTCTGGTTGCTCGTTTTTTATTACTTTAGCCATATCAAGCATTACTTTTGAAGTAATATCTTCTAATGTTTGATTTTTATGCATGATATTAAAATCATAGTCAGGTTTAATTTTAAAAATATCTAAAACCTGATCCAACATTTCACGATGTTGAGCACTTACGACTGTTATCTCTTCAAAACGATCATCTTTTTTTAGCTTCAACACTAACGGTGCCATTTTAATAGCTTCTGGTCTAGTACCAAAAACTGTCATTACTTTTACTTTATTCATAATTTATCCTTACCTTATATTTTGTATCTTCTACTATACCCCAATTAAATTTTCTTTGGTACTATTTGTCAAACTACTTTATACTTATATACTATAAGGAAAGTGAGCAATTTATGTTTAGTTTTTTATCTTTAGCTGCAATTTTAATTACCATTATAGTCTTTTGCTTAGTTTTCCTCTTTGGGAACTCTTACCCACAAAAAACTAAGCATGTTTTAATTGGAATTATTGCAATATTACTAATTATTTTTCTCTGGATTGTTTTAGAGATTTTTATTAACCCATTAAAATATGTTTAAGATGAATAGAGTAGAGGAAACTTTTCTAGTTTGCCCCTCTCATTGCACCGTACGTACGG
>OFHM01000430.1_pt1 | contig 36995 bp, 29 predicted proteins | sample 1521311 | NCBI WGS metagenome assembly OFHM01 (sample SAMEA3504083, study PRJEB24116) | mouse gut metagenome | biome: mouse gut; feature: mouse-associated habitat; material: faeces | place: Denmark | collected 2011 | reverse complement strand
GCAGCAGAAAGAGACAGAAACTGTCAATGGTAGTAATCTGGGCATTGTGCAGCAAGGTAGCCTGCCGCTGAATATGCTCGGACTCCGGACACTCTGACAGCCGCCTTGCAATTCCCGCCCCAATCCGCTCCCGCATCTCCGCCGCCGCCGCATTGGTAAAAGTCACGATGAGCAGACGGTCAATATCCACGGGATTTCTCTCGTCGCATACCATTTTCGTAATGCGCTCCACCAACACGGCGGTTTTTCCGCTGCCTGCCGCCGCCGAAACCAGAATATTACAGCCATGTAAATCGATGGCCCTTTGCTGCTGCGAAGTAAATGTAACTGCCATAGCTCCCTACCCCTTCTCTGAATACTTCTCCATCTAATACAACCTGTGAAAACCTGCACACATCTTGCTTTAAAATTCGAAATCCGAAATTTCGTTTTCCATATCCTCGTTTCAAAAAACAAACCCTTGCGCAAAAAGCCCGTTTCCGCTATGATAGACACATAAAACCGGAATCGGTAATCCCCCGGGAATCCAAAAACGACAAAATGACAGGAGGAAGTTCAATTGCAGCAATTATCCCTTTTCGACTCTTCAAACGAATACTCCCTCTCTCCGGCCACGGCGCCTCTGGCTGACCGTATGCGCCCCCAGTCCCTGGCAGACTATGTAGGGCAGACACACCTTTGCGGAAACGGCCGGATCCTTCGGCAAATGCTGGAGAAGGATCAGGTCTGCTCCATGATCTTCTGGGGACCTCCCGGCGTAGGCAAGACCACCCTGGCCCGCATCATCGCCGGAATGACAAAATCCGATTTTGTGAACTTCAGCGCCGTCACCAGCGGCATTAAGGAAATCCGGGAAATCATGAAACAAGCCGAAGAAAACCGCGCCTACGGCATCCGCACCCTTGTGTTTGTAGACGAGATCCACCGCTTCAACAAGGCCCAGCAGGACGCATTTCTCCCCTATGTGGAGCGGGGCAGCATCACCCTCATCGGAGCCACCACAGAGAATCCTTCCTTTGAGATCAACGCCGCTCTTCTGTCCCGCTGTAAAGTGTTCGTGCTGAAAGAACTGACGAAAGAGGACCTGACCCAAATGCTGCGCCGGGCAATGACCGACAAACGGGGCTTCGGCAACACCACCGTCCGCATGGAGGAAAATACCCTTTCCGTCATCGCCGCCTTTGCAAACGGCGATGCCCGCATGGCGCTGAACACCCTGGAAATGGCTGTCCTGAACGGAGAAATCTGCCCTGACGGCTCCATCACCGTCAGCCGGGAAACCCTGGAACAATGCCTGGGCAAAAAGACATTGCTGTACGACAAAAAAGGCGAGGAACACTACAACCTGATCTCCGCCCTTCATAAATCCATGCGCAATTCGGATCCGGATGCCGCCGTATACTGGCTGGCCCGGATGCTGGAATCCGGGGAAGATCCCCTGTTTATTGCCAGAAGGCTGATCCGCTTCGCCAGCGAAGACATCGGCCTTGCCGACAACCAGGCTCTCCAGACCGCCGTGGCCGCTTACCACGCCTGTCATGATATCGGTATGCCGGAATGCAATCTGAGCCTGACCCAGGCTGTAGTCTATCTCTGCCTTGCTCCCCGTTCCAACGCGCTTTACCGCGCCTATGAGACGGCAAAAGCCGACGCGCTGACCCGGCTCTCGGAACCGGTGCCCCTTGTCATCCGCAACGCGCCCACACAGCTGACGGACGAGCTGCACTACGGGGAAGGCTATGTCTATGCCCATGACACAGCGGAAAAAATGGCGCGGATGACCTGCCTGCCGGAAAGCCTCAAGGACAGAAGATATTACCTGCCTACGGAGGAAGGCGCTGAGGGCCTCATGAAAGAACGGCTGGAAAAGAGCCGGGCTTTCCGGCTGTAATTTTATTTTTCTGGTGAAAAACATTGGGACATATGTTTTGATAACAACATCAAAAAAACATCCTGCGCAGCGCCTCCTCCCGGTCCAGATCTTCCAGCTTCCGCTTCCCGCATCCCGGCAGGGAGGGTTCGAATCCGCAGACTTTCCTGTAAACGCAGTATGTACAGGCTTCCTCGCTGCCCTTCTCATAGGGATTCAGCGATATAGTTCCGTCCAGAATCTCCCTGCCGATCTGTGCAATCTTGCGGCTCACATAATCGGAGACTACCTTCAATTCCTGCCCGCTGAGTACAGAGGAGCGGGCGGAAAAGCTGCCGTCCTTCTTCCGCTCCACCGGAATCACGGCAGATTTGCTTTCCATGGTCTTATCCAGCAGCTCCACGATATGAGGTGCACTGTTTACCACCCCGCTCATCCGCAGCTGCTGCGCAATCTGTTCCTCGATCTCCTCCGGCGCGAGCTCCGCCGCAGTCTCCACCGACGGGTCGTCAATCCGATAATAAAGCATGGCTGCCGGCACCGCCTCTTTCCCTCTGTGCCTCTTCGCCTCCATCTCCACAGCCGCATTCATATATACCACCAGCTGCAGTTGCAGCCCGTAATACAATGCGGCCAGATCAAATCTTTTCTGTCCGGATTTATAATCGATCACCTTTACATATACCTTTTCCTCATCCTCCGCCACATCAATTCTGTCGATACGTCCCTGCAGACGCATTTTCTCCTGTTCGGACAATGCTACATTGACACTCTCCATATGCTCCGCATGCTGAAAGGACATCTCAAAAGACTCCGGAACAAAGCTGCCCTTTTGCAGCTGCTTCTGCAGGGTCAGCACGGTTCTGGTCAGGATCCGCCCCATTCTGGTAATGGCATACGCATTCCTTGCGCTGCTGTACAGCACCGTGCTCCCGTATGTCGCCGCATAGCGCTCCAGAACCTCCTGCACACAGCTCCCCGCAAATTCCTCCGGAAAGTCGAACCATGTATAATGATTTTCCGTCAGTTTCTCCGCGAACTGCTCCAGCACCGCATGATATACATTTCCCATATCCACGCTCTCGAAGGTAAATTCTTTCCGCTCCTGCAATGCCAGCCCGTACTGTAGAAAATGCCGGTAGGCACAGGCCGCATAGGTCTCCAGACGACTGACGCTGTTCTCCAGCATGACCCCGTAGAGCGCCCTTGCCACCGCCCTGGACAGCCCCCTGTCCTCATACCGCTTAAAAGCAGCCTCCGTGAGAATCTTCCTCTTTTCCTGAAGCTCCCCCTCTCCGTATACACGATATATCGTGAAAAATTCCTGCTCCTTCTCCCGGGGCAGCACACCTTCCACATATTCCCGCAATCCCCTGGCCAGGTATTCCAGCCCCTCCTGTCCTGTGACGATCTGTTCCAGCGGACTTCGCTGCTGAGGATATTTTACTGTAAGAAGGGGATACATCTTCTGTATCACATCCACCAGATAGGCCGGTCGCAGTGCCTTTCCCGCGCTGTTCACCCGGGAATAGGAAAGGTAAAGCCGGTGCGAAGGCTTTGTCATATTCAGATACAGGTAAAAGCGCTGGATATACATCTGCTGTCTGGGACTGGGCGCCAGCTCCAGACTGGACTCCCGCAGGAATTCCCGGTCCATATCCGAGATGATGCCGCCTCTGGATGCCGCTTTCGGAATATTGCCGTCATTTACCCCCAGGAAGAAAAGCACCTTGACCTGCCCCAGCCGGGTCCGCTCCATATCTCCCACCAGCACTCTGTCCACATTCTGGGGGATAGTACCCACCTGAATCTCGCCGAATCCCGCATCCAGAATCTCCGCAAACTCTTTTAAAGGGATATTTTCCTCCCCCAACAGGGCATAAATCTGATCCAGAAGCTCCATCACCAGGCGGTAAATCTGTGCATATTCCCGGGCTCTGGCCGGCTCTCCCGCCTCCTCGAAACGGCTCTTGAATGCCTCCAGCTTTTGTTGTACCCGATTCTGCACCAGGAAATCATAAAGGGCATTCACATAAGATTTCACAGGCTCCTTTTCCGCAAAATGCAGCATCCCAACCTGCTCCATCATACGCTCCCGCAGCCCGTTCATCTCTTCCAGCTCTTCTTCCCCCTCCATCCGACGGCTCTTACGGGTAAACAGTCTGCTGTAACTGCGGTATCCCTTGATCCCCGTCTCCAGACAATAATTTTCCAATCGGTCCACTTCTTCCCATGTCAAATCAGCCAGACCGCTGCGCAGATAGTGAAAAACCGCCTCATAGGAAAAATCTTTTGTGTACAATTCCAATGCGCTCTTGATGTATTCGATCAAAGGGTTCAGGATAATCTTCCTGGTTCTGTCTATATAACAAGGAATCTCCATCCGGGAAAATTCCGATTCCACATAGGGCGCATATCCCTCCAGATCCCCCATAATCACGGCAATATCCCGATAGGCAAGCCCTTCCTCCCTGACCAGAGTGCAGATTTCAAGCCCTGTCTGGTGCACTTCCTCCTTGGGGGAGGTGGCTTCGAACAGCCTTATCTCCTGCTGTTCCCCCTCATAGGGCCGGGTGCCGTAGCGGAACAGATTCCTTTCCAGGAAAGCCAGTGCCGGAGCCCCCTGAAAACGGCGGCCCGGCGCAATGAAGGCATCCCTGCCCCTGTCCACAGAAAGCTCCTGCGCTTTTGCCGTCAGATCCGCCACAGTTTTTTTGCTCAGATGAAAAAGCTTCTGCTCTCCGTCCTGCACGTATGGATCCTCCCCCTCCCCCAGCGTCAGCGTCACGGTCACCTCCCCGCACAGCTCCATAAGCCTTGCGATGACCCGGGTCTGGATGGGGGTAAAACCGGTAAAGCCGTCAAAGGCCACCACGCTTCCCGCCAGCAGCTTCGATTTGTGCAGAGAGCGGCACAAAACATCCAGCGTCTCCTCGGTGGTAATAAAATTGCCGCGGATATATTCTGTAAATCCTTTGTATAAAGTCTCCAGATCCTTGAGCTTCTGCACCAGAGCGCCTCTTTTTTCCGCATAGGCGATGAGCTTTCCCACATCCTCCGTACCGATTCCGTACTGCATGAACTCGGAGATGGCGCTTTTCACCTCATGGATATAACCCTGCCTGTGAAGAAAGCCTCCCAGGGTAGGCAGTTCCCCCTTCAGATTCGCCGCCACCTTCTGCAGTACCAGGCTTTTCCCCGTATCATCAAGTACAGGGATTTCCTGTCCTCCCACTTCCTCCAGGATCCGGTGTCCCAGGCGCCCGAAGCTGAGCACATCGATATTCATAATGCCTCCCCGGTCATTTAAACACACCAGCTCCTTCTGGGTCTGCATGGTAAATTGGTCCGGAACGATGATCAGGAAATTCCGGTTCCGGTTCTCCCGGGCTCTCTTTGTAATATCCTCATATAACTTCCGGCTCTTGCCGGCTCCGGAAGGTCCAAAATAAAATTGAAGGCTCATTCCGCTCTGCGTCCCGTCCCTTTCTGCTTTTTATGCTTCTATTATTTTAAATCCAGTTCCACCGGACAATGATCCGAGCCCGTCACCTGAGAGTGAATCTTCGCGTCCGCAAGCATTCCCCTGAGCGCCTCGGATACCACAAAGTAGTCGATACGCCACCCTACATTCCTGGATCTGGCCTGCCCCATATAGGACCACCAGGAATAAGCATCCTTCGTATCCGGATAGAAATAACGGAAGGTATCCACAAATCCGTTCTCCAGGACTTTGCCAAAGCAATTGCGCTCCTTGTCCGTAAAACCTGCGTTGTTGTGGTTTGTCTTCGGATTTTTCAGGTCTATTTCCTGATGCGCCACATTCAGATCTCCGCAGTAAATCACCGGCTTTGTCTCCTCCAGCTTTTTCAGGTATTTCAGAAAAGCCTCCTCCCACTCCATCCGGTAGTCCAGCCTGGTCAGCTCTCTCTGAGAATTGGGGACGTAGACCGTCACGCAGAAATAATCCTCAAATTCCGCCGTGATCACACGGCCTTCGTGGTCATGCTCCTCCACGCCGATACCATAGGTAACCTGCAGCGGCTCCTTTTTCGTAAACATTGCGGTGCCTGAGTACCCCTTCTTCTCTGCCGAATTCCAATATTGATAATAACCGGGCAGATCCAGTTCCAGCTGGCCGGGCTGCATCTTCGTCTCCTGCAGACAGAAAATATCCGCATCGGCCTCTTTGAAATACTCCATAAATCCCTTCTGCATGCATGCACGCAGCCCGTTTACATTCCAGGATATCAATTTCATCTTCTTCCTCTTTTCCGCGCCGCCCAAACCGAGGCGCCTTTTGTCCCTTCCGAATCATTGTATCATATTTATCGTGTTAATGCCACTAAATGCCAAAATTTCCAATCACAGAGACATAGTGCCCGCTTCAAGAACCTCCCCACAACAGTCGAAATAACTATTCCAAGATTTTCAAAGGTTGTAAAAAATCCACAAGATACTTTTTTAACCACCAGTTAAACGGAACTTTCCCGCGAAGCTCTGTACATGGTATAAAAATATCAATATAATAAAAACAGAATACCGCAAAATATACGGCACAGTACCAAAATATATTGAATCCGGAAAGGACAAAATATGAACATCTATATCGGCGAAAACATTAAGAGGCTACGCCTGAACAGGCAGATTACCCAGGAACAGCTCTCGGTGGCCATGAGCGTCTCCTGCGCCGCCGTGAGCAAATGGGAGCGGGGCGAAACGCTGCCAGACATCTCTCTGCTGCCTCTGCTGGCCCATTATTTTTCCGTATCCATCGATGAGCTCATGGGGTATGATGCGGCACGGATTGAAGAGGAAATCCAACATTTCATGGATGAGCACGGCAGGCTGTTCCGGGCAGGAAAACGGGAAGAATATACCCGGCTATCCGAGAAAGCCTACCGGGAATATCCGAATGACTACAGAGTTATAAATTATTATATGTGGGACAAGGTTGGAGATTATACGGACAATGACCCCCAGGTACTCCTGGCCAATCAGGATGAGCTGCTGTTTCTCTGCCGCAGGACACTGGAGGGCTGCGCCGATACGTTCCTGCGGATGGATGCCGTCAACATGCAGGGCAAAATCCTCCATGCCCAGGGGCGGACCCAGGAGGCTGTAGCCCTGTACAAAAAAGAAATTCCCGACTGGTATCTGACCTGCGGCCAGAAGACGGAACAGCTTTTTGCCAAAGACACGCCGGAGTACGCCCGTCAGCTTCGGTTCAATCTGCTGGAACTGGGGGCCTTCACCGTGAATAAAAAGTGCAGTGAACTATGGTTCTGCCACGGCCTTTCCCTGGCGGAAAAAGGGGAGGCGGCTCTGGAACTCTGCGCGGCCCTGGAGCAGCTACGGAGAACGGTCTTCTGCGGCGAGACGGACTATTACCTTGGCGGATTTGCGTCAGGCATGGCCCGAAAGCTCCGGAAGGCAGGAGGCGACGAGGCTGTAGCGGAACGGCTTTGCAGGATCGGTCAGGAGGCAATGGAGCGTTTCCGTGCATACAGTGAGTCTGACCCGGCGGCAAGGGAAGTCCTGAATTGTGATTTCATGGATTTTCCATAATGTACTGCCGCATCCAGGAAAGTGTTACGGCGAGTGAAAAGACATGCCCCAGGCAGGCGGGAAGGGAACATAATGAAAATATCAGAACGGAACAATCCTTTTCGGAAAAAAGTGGCAGGAATTGCGGTCACATCCTTTCTGCTGTCCATGCTACTTCAGGCAGTGTCCCTGATTCCGGTAATGATGATGCCGGCAGTGGTTGATACCTACATTCCGGCAGGAGAAACCGGGAAGGTGGTCTGCAGCATCCTTGCCTTCTGCGGCATTCCCGTACTGGTGACCTTCGGCCACAACTGGTATCAGTATTACCTGATGCTCCAAAGCCGCAGGCTCATCGCCCGGGTAAACCTGGAGTGCTTTGACAAGCTGATTCACCAGCCCATGGCTTTTTTTGACGAAAATCACTCCGCGGAACTGGCGAAAAAAGCTTCCGCAGACATTGTGTCATACATCGCGGTGTGGACCATAGACCTGCCCAAATTAATATCCAACGCGGTCAGCGGGGTTCTGGTTTTTCTCCTGCTGTGCCGGGTTCATGTTCTGATCGCCCTGTTTCAGGTGCTGTACATTCCGGTGAGCCTGGTGCTGATGAAGCTGGTGGGAAACCGGCTCCAGAGGCTGATTGCCAAAGTAGTGGATTTCAATGCAGCATACCAGAAGCAGATGCAGGAGGCCTTCCGCTCCATACGTCTGGTGAAAGCCCAGGTAACGGAGGAGCAGGAGGACAGGAAGGTGGAAGACATCCAGAAGGGCATGCTGAAAATCTGGGGCAGGGTGGCATTTTTCGACAATTTTGTGGGCGGCATCTCCCATACCCTGATGCCGGGATTTTTCCATGGGGCAACCTTTATCATTGCGGCTCTTCTGGCGGCCCTGCAGGTGATTTCCATCGGCTATATGACGGCAGCAGTGGGCTATGCCTCCAGAATACATGATATTTTTACCAATCTGATTTCCACTTACAATGGATACAAGAAAGCCAGAGGCCAGGTTTCGGCCATTCAGGGATATCTGGAACTGGAGGACGAACGGGACAATGCCGGAACTGGCAGATGGCGGTTCGAACGGGAAATTGTATTCGATGATGTGACATTTCGGTATCCGAGCGCGGAAAAGGATATTCTGCAGCATAAAAATTTCAGGATAAAGAAAGGGGACTGGGTGGGTATCACGGGGCCCAGCGGCATCGGAAAAAGCACGATTCTGGAACTGCTGCTGCGGTTTTATGAGCCGGATGGGGGACGCATCCTGGCGGACGGGCAGCCCATGGAGGAAATCAATCTCTACGAGCTGCGCAGGGCCGTCTCCTATGTGCCCCAGGAACCTGTGCTGCGGCAGGGGACGATTCGGGACAATCTCCTGTCTGCCAGACCGGATGCCACCCAGGAAGAGCTGCTGTGCGCCGCGGAAAGAACCGGCATACTGGCAGCAATCGAGGGCGGACTGGACCGGGAAGTCGGAGAACAGGGCATGGCGCTGTCCGGTGGGGAAAGGCAGCGGATTGCCATTGCCAGGTGCCTTTTGGACGGCAGGAAGCTGATTCTCCTGGACGAGGCCACCAGTCAGATGGATGCCGCCGCCCAGGATACCATGGCCAGGGTGCTTCGCCAGGAACAGAAGGCCAGAGGTGCTACCGTGCTGAGTGTGGCCCACCGGACGGAGTTTAACCGGTTTGCGGATGAGACGATTCGGGTGGAGTGAATGGACTGCGGATGGAACCGTTACTGCTGCTCTTCATCCCGGTCATCCTGCACCGGTCGGGAAAACGACTCTGGACCGGCGGCTTTTTGCCGGCTTAATCCTCACAGCCGTCCACAATCCGCCGGATTTCCGAGATTTCATCAAAATCCGCTTCCGAGATACAGACCCCCATCTCCGGCATTGCATGGACGACCATTCCCTCTCCAAGGTAAATGGCCGCATGGGCAGGTGTCTCATAAAAAATCAGATCCCCGGGCTGCGCGCTGTCCAATGTTTCCACCTCTGTCCCGATTTCGCGCTGCCCTGTGGTATTATGAGGCAGGCTGACTCCGAAATGGGCATAGACACTCTTCGTAAAACCGGAGCTGTCCGTCCCCTGCGTCAGGCTCTCCTCTCCCCATGCATAGGGATTCCCCACGAACTGCAGCGCATATTCCGCGGCTTCCGCCCCCCATGGATTTCCTTCCCCTGCCTCCACTTCAAAAGAACCATCCAGCTCCACAGAAAGCTTATCCTTCGCATAATCAGACTCAAAGCCCAAAGCCGCTATATATTCCGCAGCCTTTTCCGGATTTGCCTTCGAGGCATCCACCTGCAGGGCAAACAGGGCATTCAGGCCCTCATAGTCCTCATTCCTGCTGATTTTCCCTGTCACCTCGTCATAGCGGTATGCCTCTTTATTATAGAAGGTTCCCTCCGTAACGCACAGATACAGGTCATGGTCCGCAAAAATCTCCACATTGTCGCATTCTATCAGCCTGTACAAAACGCCGTCTTCCGTTATATCGGTATAATTTCCTGCCATGCCCGCCAGGTTGTACAAGGCCGGATCGTAGCCGCCGATCAGGGGCGAGGCGAACAATTCCGGTTTTCCGGCGCAAACGCTTCGCTCTTTGCCCGTATCGCCGCTTGAAAGGTTTCGGTTCAATTCCGTTTTGCCATAAGCCTCCTGTGAGACATCCGGCATCGGCATCCCGTTCCCGTTCTCCACAGCGATTACGGCATAGGTTCTGTCCCCGGCTATGGAACCATTGTGCTCATGGGGATATGCCGACAGCGCCTCCCCGGAAACAATGCCCAATAATGTAACTCTGTAATCCCCGCAGCTCTGGGTCTCATTAATCAGAAGGGCCTGCTCACCGGCGAATGCCTCTGCCAGTGAAATATCCCTGGCGCTCCCCGCCACATCGGAAGACGACAGGTACCTCCAAGCCGCATATACGGTTATGGAAGTCACACACAATACCGCTGCCGCAGCCGAGGCTACAGCGGCTAATTTTCCTTTCCTTTTCGCTGTCATTGTCCTTTGTGTTATTTCCCGCTGTGTCATTGCCCTCTGCTCCTTCGCATGGTTTACTATTTTCCGGTTCAGCCGCAAGTCCGCCTCGTCCCTGGGCATCAGGGCATTTCTCAATGCATCATCCAGTTTCTTATCCATTTAAAACATCCTCCAATTCTTTTTTTAGAATTCTCCGGGCCCGATGTAATCTGCTGAGCACGGTGCCTGCAGGTATCTTCACCGTTTCGGCAATCTGTGCTGTCGACAGGTCTTCCATATAAAAAAGGAGTACCACAATCTTTAGTTTATCCGGCAGTTTATTTACCGCCGTTCGGACAGACATATCCTTCTCCTGTCTGGCAATCCGCTCCTCCGGCGACGGTTCTGCGGACTTTGCCATATCGGCATCCCGTTCCTCCGCAATGGGCTGCATGTCCGCAATCCGCCTCCTCCAGGCGTATTTACGCTTCCTGTTCTTCCAGAGGCGCAGTGCGGTAGAAAGAAGATAGCTCTTCGGATTATTGCCGAATTCGATTTTTTCCTTACATTCCACAGCCGTCAAAAAAGTGTCCTGATACAAATCGTCAGCCTCCTGCGGACTGCCGGTGAGATACAGGCAGAAAGAATAGATATCCTTATTGTATTTGTCTATGCACATCTCAAGCTCTTGTTTTGTCATTGGGTTCTTCCTCTAAGACGTCTTATCCGGGCTGCAGCGCTTTTGCCTTTCACTTATACATTGTAATAACTTTTGGAATTATTCAAAATTTTTTTCTTTTCTTTTTACTGCATGCCACTGAAATATGCAGCGCTGTGTCGGCGGTAAACTTCCGTGTACGGACTGCGCAATGCGAATTTCGCAATGCGTATTTCACAATGCGAATTTCGCATAGAAAAATCCTCCTTGCCTGGGATGGTTCCCAGAAAAACAAGGAAGATTTAGAAAAACCGAATATTTCCCTACTTAAGCCTTTCCCCCGAAACAGCTGCCTCAAAGCTCCCAAATATGTCCTCATACGAAAATCCAAGCACAAGCTTCAGTATAACAAAGTCAGATGCAAATATATTACGGCTGCCCTGTTCGATTTTCGAATAAGTTGATTCCGACATATTGCTCCCATATATGTTCGCCTTCCGTACAACATCCATTTGCGTATAACCTGCACGCTTTCAGAAAGTTTTCAATGTTTCTCCAATAGGTATGTCGAGGATTACTTTCGTCATATCATCTTCCTTTCTAAATCAGTTCACCTCAATGCAGCTAATGTGCTGCATTGGGGCGGAATTGTGGGGAATGCCGATTCCTTTATCCGATTTTACGAAAAATCCCCGTCTGAAAAGTCCCTGTCCCATCCCCGCATCTGCAGGAAAACTGCATATGTGTCCCCTTCACCTGCAAAAGCCCCTGCCCCTCCAGGGCGCGGACCAGTCCTGCATATGCACCGTCGTCCTCATAGCGCTCCACACTGACCAGATACCCCTGAGGCTTTATCAGGGCCGAAAGCACACCTGCATACTGCCTGTGCCTCTGTTCCTGCTCCTGTGCCGTCAGAGCCGCTGCCGCATTTTCCTCACAGAGAGGCCTCCATGCCACATTTTCGTGCACCGTGCGACAGGAAAACAGTGTGCCGCATGTCTGCAATTTATGCGCATCGCACATAAATTGCACATTCTGCAGCCCTATCTCCCCCGCAAGCTTTCCTGCCACGCAGACCGCCTCCCGGGATATATCCAGTCCCGTGACTTGGGAATCCGGATGCTGTCGGGCCAGGAGGCAGGTGAGAATCCCGTTCCCGCAGCCGATGTCGAAAATGTCCCCCGAAAAATAGGCATCGTATTCCAACAGATACTCCGCAGCTCTCTTAAAAAACACACGGTCATAAAAAGAAGCCGCCAGGAGGCTCATCTGCAGGCTCTGGTTCAGATACGCCACAAGTTCCTTCTGGCGGTGAAGGTATACCGCATCGCCTGTCCCGTAAAACAGACGCTCTTCTGAACGTCCAAACAGTTCATCCAGACGCTCTATATGCCTTCCGCCCTCTTCCTGCCCAAAAGTCTCCAACAATGCCGTATCCAGTCTGGTAATCTTCCGGATGCCTATTCGGGAAAAATATTCCCTGATGTCCTGATTCTGCATACAATCCCCTCATTTTCGTCGTTTATTACATTAAGTTATATATTTATCTTCTGCCTTATTTCTACACTTCCACAATGCCATTGGGTGCTTTGCAATATTTACAAGCTCATTGCTTTCTCCGAATATCTCAATCCACAAGCATTTCTTCCCTGGCACAATAATCCAAATCAATATCAACGGAACGCCCATTAGGAATATAGACCTGCGCATAATCGGAAGAATCTGCATTCAGTTTACCGCTTTTCTCAGATCCTTCTCCGGGTACTTTCCCAGGTACTCCCGAATAATTTACAAAGATCATATACTGCCGTAAAACGCTGCATTCCGACAGTAGCTTATGATTCTTTCCTGAATTGATATTATATACTGTACAGACCAACTCCAGCTCCGTTTCTTCCATGGGGTTTGCATACGCGTCCGACAGCTTCAATTTATACTGCTCCGGCTGCTCCTCCGTCCCATTATAAAACACGGCAAACCGGGGTGTCGGGATCTTCACCAGCCGCTTCCCATAAATATTCCGCTTCTTAACCCACTGCTCCAGAATGTTTGTCACGTAGATCAGCGCCCGCAGAGGCATATTGGGGCAAACGGTGGATTCGTGCTCATATACGCTTAAGTTCATATCCAAAATAAACGCCGCATCATTGTGCACTGACAGGGAAATCCCTTTCTCCAGGTTACACACCTCTACCAGGTCCGAATCCCTGTAATCCGAATGGTTCAGCGCGTTATACACCTCCGGCGCATACTCCGGCTCCTCCATCAACATGCCGAACACATCACTTTTATACTCCCTGTTCCCCGCCATAAAACGCCTCCTTTAGCCGACAGGAGGCTCGCGGCCTGGGTACTATATGCGAAACTCCTGCTCTTATTAATTTTGAATGGATGAAATAAAAGCATGAATTTCCTTGAATATAATGAAAAAACTTAATATTTGACAAGTATGCAGCGCTAACGGCCATACCAGATCTGAAATATGCTTTGAATAGAGTGTAGCATACTTATGAATAAAAGGCAAATACATTTTCGGCCTGTATAGGACTGTATAGGACAATTGTTCAGGACGGCAATACATGTCTGCAACATTTCAGTGCCCTGTCTGAGCTGCTCCAATTTAAGGGCTTTTTAACCGGCATTGCCTCCGTCCAAAAGCAGCTTGACGAAGCCGCCTACAATGTGTTAATATGTTATACATGGAACCGGAAATCAGCAGAAACCCATACCGTGCCCATCGAATTTACGGGTCCAATGCGCGAAGAACACGCGCATGGCGGAACTGGAATAGGAGAAAAATGATGTCACAGCAAATATCAGAATCGGAACTGGTCCTAATGAAAATCATCTGGAAAAACGGCGGCTCTGCCCTCTATGCGCAGATCCTGGAAGAGCTGCAGCGTGAGAGCAATCCCTGGAACAAAAATACGGTACTCACTCTGCTCTCCCGGCTGATTGATAAGAAATATCTGAAAATCCGAAAAATCGGCCGGCGCAACGACTATATTGCATTGGTTACAGAGCAGGAATACCAGACCCTGCAGACCAACAGCTTTCTCAATCGGGTATACAGCGGAAATGTCAGAACTCTGGTTTCCACACTGCTTCGCCAGGATGTTTTATCTGCAGCCGAAATGCAGGAAGTGGAGAACTACTGGACCAGCCTGAATCAATCCCTGGAGACAGGCGATCCTGCCGGATCAGACAGTACGGATTAGGATCTCCAGGCTGTCCCCTATAGCATCTTTGAAATAAGGCCTCCTCAATCCCACTTGCTTTAAACAATGGGGAGTCCACCAAAGAGAATCCATAAACGCAAAAAGGAGCCCACTGATGGATGAATTTATCAGAATCTTAATCTCACTCTCTCTGTCCGGGACGCTGCTGATAATACTGCTATGCCTGCTGAAACCGCTGTACCGGAAGCGATTCAGCAAACGCTGGCAGTACTATATCTGGCTTACGGCGGCTCTGCGCTTTGTTCTGCCCTTCAGTCCGGATGCTTCCTTCGCCGATTCCCTGTTTGACCGCCCGGGCGCCGCGGCCCTTTCCGATTCAGTGAAGATAGTAACCGATCCGTCCGACAATATGCCTGCTCCGATTAAAGAGATACAAAACGTCTACATTCCTTCGGAAAAGCTGCCGTCCGATCTCCATGCTTCAACGGATGAAGCAGTCGGCAACACCGACAGCAGATCCAGCACCCCGGCCCCTGCAGATCCCCTGAGCACATCCCTGCCCTCCGGTCCGCAGGCATATGATGACAGCGAGGCCCCTCTTATCCCCCAAATGTCCTCCGCCCAAAGCAGCAATCCGGAAATATTCTGCTTACCAAACGCTGAAACATTTCCCTGGATTTCTGAATCGACAATCAATAAAATCAACACCTTCCGGGCTCTTGACGCCAAAACGGGGAACGGCAGCCTGACAACCACAGCCCTGACGGCTCCGCACCGGAATCTGCCGCCCGTCAAACATACCGTATCTGACAGTTTAGCAATGGCAATACACCGTTCATTTCCCGCAATCGCCGAACTGGAAAACCTGCTCATAGCCCTTCCCTGCCTGTCCTATGTGGGAATCGCCCTGTCCGCAACCTGGCTGGGTGTGGCTCTTCTTTCTCTTGTTTGGAAAATACTGACTTACCGCCGCTTTTCAGGCTTCCTGAGAACCGACTGTACCCCGGTAACCGACCATCGGATCCTGCATTTGCTGGCCGACTGCAAGAGAAGCCAAAATATACGGACACCGGTAGGTCTCTATACCAGTCCGCTGATTGCCTCCCCTCTGCTCACCGGCTTTATCCGTCCCTGTATTCTCCTGCCGGACAATACAGTCCGGGAAGCAGAAGACATACTGTCAGCCGCGGCAGGTTCCACTTCCCGAAATGCAGAACCAGAGGATAAGCTGATTTATATTTTCACCCATGAACTGATTCATTATAAACGGCGCGATATGTTTTACAAATGGTTTGTCCAGATAATCTGCTGTATCCACTGGTTCAATCCCTTCGTCCGCCTCCTGGCCAAAGAGACCGGCAGGGCCTGCGAGCTGGCCTGTGATGAAGCCGTGACAGCAAATCTGGACAACAGAGAAAAAATTGCCTATGGCAACACCCTGCTTTCTTTTCTGCATACAGAGCAGGCTTATCAGAGTGCCCTGATTTCCATGACGCTCACCGAAGGCACGCAGGAGCTGAAAGAACGCCTGGGGGCAATTGTCAAATCTCCCGAAAAGACAAAGGGCCGGACCCTGCTTACCATGCTGACAACAGCTGTTATCTGCATGTGCGCTACTACATTAGGGGTCTATGCCCAGTCCGGCGATCCTGCGCTTCCTGAAAGCAGTCCTGTCACTGCGGCAGGCAAAGGTACCCCGGACTTCACGTATACCAGACCGGCCGGGCGAGGCGCAGCTTCCCCAACAGGCACTGTTAATTTCTCTGCAAAAACCACCCTCCCGGATGATTATGATAAATTCTGGGAAAGAAAATTTGTAGAATCCTATTCCGTAGTAGTGAAGCCGCACCATCGGTGTACCATATGCGGAGCTCCGGTCTGCCTGCTTCAAAAGGTCGATAGATATGTATACTACAATACAAAAACCGAGGCCAAAAGAGGTGATCCCAACCCGCCGGGGCCGTCGGGGGCCGTATTTTCCAATCATCCCTGCTATTTGGATGCGGCTGCCAGAGTTGGCTGGAATTATGAATATCATTATTGGAAATAAAAAAACAGCCTGTCCGCCCCAAACCGGGCGGACAGGCAAACCCTTTACGCTCCACAGTATCTTTCCTTACTTCTTCCGCCACACAAACTTATCCACTATCCCTGTGTAGCTTTGAATAATCTTTACCACCTTTGACGATACATTTGTATCAGAGTAGTCTGGTACAATGCTTGGCAGATCCCCGTTTCTGACCATTTCCACTGCCAGATCCACGGATTGAAGAAGTCCTCCGGTGTCAATCCCGCTCAATACAAATGCTCCCCGTTCCATGGCCTCCGGACGCTCCGTGCTGGTTCGTATACAAACTGCCGGAAAGGAACGGCCGATAGAATGAAAGTAAGCGCTTTCTTCCGGCAGCGTACCGCTGTCGCTCACACAGCAAAAACTATGCATCTGCAGACAATTGTAATCATGAAATCCCAACGGTTCATGGGCATAAACACGCCGATCCAACAAAAAGCGGCTCTCTTCCAGACGTCTCCGGCTCCTGGGATGGCAGGAATACAGAATCGGCATATCATACTTTTCCGCCATGGAATTAACCGCCGTAAAGAGCGAATGGAAATTTTCTTCCGTATCTATATTTTCCTCCCTATGAGCAGAAAGAAGAATATATGCCCCTTCCTTGATATCAATTCCTAATTCCTTACTCAGCCGGCTGTGGATATCTGAATGTTGAATTGCCTCCAGATTCCCGCTTAGCACCTCCGCCATGGGACTTCCGACTACATAAGTCCGTTCCGGCGGAAGTCCTGTGTCCTTCAGCCAACGCCTTGCATGCTCCGAATACGCCAGATTCACATCGGATATCACATCAACAATCCGCCGGTTTGTTTCCTCCGGCAGACACTCATCTTTGCACCGGTTTCCTGCTTCCATATGAAAGACAGGGATATGCAGGCGCTTCGCAGGGATGGCAGAAAGACAGGAATTGGTATCCCCCAGAATCAAAAGCGCATCCGGCCTGCATTCCACCATCAGTTTATAGCTCTTTTCTATAATATTGCCGATTGTGGCTCCCAAATCCTCTCCTACGGCATCCAGATATATATCAGGCTTTCCGAGCTGCAGATCTCTGAAAAATATTTCATTCAGATTATAGTCATAATTCTGGCCTGTATGGGCAAGAAGGGTATCAAAATACCGACGGCACTTTGTAATCGTCGGCGCCAGACGTATAATTTCAGGTCTTGTCCCGACAATGATCAAAAGCTTCAGCCTGCCGTCATCTTTCCATGTCGAATGCGCTCTCATTGCTGTTTCCCTTCCCTTTCCTTTTTCCTGATGCGTTTCTTCCCTCTACCGCTTCAAAAAACGTATCCGGACGTGTCTCGTCAAATGGTTCATTGGCCCACATGACAGTTACCAGATTTTCCGTTGTACTTAAATTAATTATATTATGTGCATATCCGGGAAGCATCTGTATGGCTCTCATCTGCTCACCTGTCACTTCAAATTCGATAACCGGGTATTCTTTTCCCGTATCCGGATCAATTCCGATTCTGCGTTCCTGAATCAGACCATGCCCGGAAACCACAACGAAGATTTCCCATTTACTGTTATGCCAGTGCTGTCCTCTGGTAATCCCGGGCTTCGCAACATTAATGCTGATCTGGCCACAGCTCATTGTCCGAATGAGTTCCGTAAAATTTCCCCGGTTATCCACATTGGATCGAAAACCGTAGGCAATCCTGGATGCCGGGAGATAGGATAAATAGGTGCTGTAAAGCTTCTTTGCAAAGGAGCCCTGGGGGATCTGTGGTATCACCAGAGTCTCCGGCATCTGCCGGAAGGAGTTAAGCAGGCTCACAATCTCGCCCAGCGTAGCCTTATATGTAACCGGGACATGGCAGTAGCGCCCCGCCTCCGCTTCGGTGCCCTGCATTTCCGTCTCCTGTACTTCCGTGTCTTGCGTTTCCGTCTCCTGCGCTTTTGTGACCTGCGTTTCCTCCTGCACTCCTATGGCCTCTGCACCGCCAGATACGCCGCTCTCCGAATATTCGCAACGATGTTCCTTTCCCTCCAGTGCATCCAGCATCTCTTCCACCAGATCGTCAATATATAACAGCTCCAGCTCAATCGAAGGGTCACTTACCGTATAGGCCTCATCATTTGCCACTGCATTACAGAATGTAGCAACCGCGGAATTGTAGTTTGGCCTGCACCACTTTCCGAAAACATTCGGGAACCGATACACGAGAACTTTCGCTCCGGTATCCGACGCATATTGAAAAAATAACTCCTCTCCTGCAAGCTTGCTTTTTCCATATTCAGAGTCCGCATACCGCCCTGTCAGGGATGCCTGTATCGAACTGGCCAGCATCACCGGACAAGTATTGTGATGTATCTGAAGCATCTCCAAAAGAGCCGATGAAAATCCGAAATTTCCCTTCATGAACTCGCTCTTATCTTTCGGACGGTTTACCCCTGCCAGATGGAACACAAAGTCACACTTCTCACAGGCCTCCTGCAATATGGTCTCCTCGCTGTCCACATCATATTCATAGACCTCCGTAATCGTCAGATCCAGCCTGGTCCTGTCCTTCCCATCACGAATGTTTTTCAAATTCTCCGCCAGATTTCGTCCCACAAAACCTTTGGCACCAGTTATCAGAATCTTCACTGCTTCACCACCTTCAGCTGTTCCTGTATATAATCATTTGTAAGAAGCTTCTTTACTGTCCCTTCCACGTCCAACAGTTTTGCATTATGACTGGAATATGCCTCATCCGATTCCGTCAATACTTGTCCGTCAATAAAATATTTGTCATAATTCAGGTCTCTGTTATCTGCAGATACCCTGTAATAATTTCCCATATCCTCGGAACGCAGCCTCTCCTCTTTGGTCATCAGCGTCTCATACAGCTTTTCTCCATGCCTGGTGCCGATAATCCTGGTTCCGGTATCCCCGAAAAGCTGTTGTACCGCCTTTGCAAGAACGCCGATGGTACTGGCATCCGCTTTCTGGATAAACAGATCGCCCGGATCTCCATGTTCAAAAGCGAATTTTACCAAATCTACCGCTTCATCCAGATTCATAAGATAGCGCGTCATTTCCGGATTTGTAATGGTGATAGGCTGTCCGCTTCTGATTTGTTCCACAAAAAGAGGGATCACCGATCCCCTTGAACACATCACATTTCCGTATCTGGTACAGCAGATTACCGTCTCCCCGCGTTCCGCTGCTACCCTGGCATTGGCCCGTACCACATGCTCCATCATGGCTTTGCTGGTTCCCATGGCATTGATAGGATAGGCCGCCTTGTCTGTGGAAAGACATACGACTCTTTTAACCTTCGCCTCTATCGCGGCATGGAGTACATTATTTGTCCCTTCCACATTTGTCCGGACGGCTTCCATGGGAAAGAATTCGCAGGACGGTACCTGCTTCAGCGCTGCAGCATGAAAGATATAGTCCACTCCAACCATGGCATCGTGTACCGACTGGGGATCTCTCACATTTCCAATGTAGAATTTTACCTTCCTTGCTTCCTCCGGATAACGTGCCTGCAGCTCATGCCGCATATCATCCTGTTTTTTCTCATCCCGGGAAAAGATCCGGATTTCTCCTATATCAGAGGTTAAAAAATGCTTCAGGACCGTATGCCCGAAGCTTCCTGTGCCGCCTGTGATTAGCAGGGTGGCGTTATTGAATGCGCTCATTTATTATTCTCCTCTTCGTTATATAATCATTTATAATCAAGTTCAATTAGTTGTTCGTATAATAAGTATGACCTTTTATATAGATCCTTTCCGTATAAATATTTCGTGGTTCCAATACCAGTTCTTTTTTCATCCCATCTTCAAATATATAAGCCGGTTCCTTATCTGGAAAATCAAAAGCCCTTACATAATCGTAAATCTTTTCTCCATCCCACACATCAACCAAAATCTCCTTAGAAGGTAAATCTTTATTTTTATAATAATGTACACCAGCTTCAGGCACATAATAAGGATACACGGTTTCCTGTGCAATACGAGGAAACCACTCCTTTACCAATTGCAACGCCAACCGATCTGTCTTCTGAAACAATGAAAATGCCGTATCCATATATGATATTTCACATGCTGCACTCGCAATAATCGGTCCTGCATCCAACTCTGGAATCATCATATGCAAGGATGTTCCGTGATAAAACTTTTTCTCTTTCCTGCAATTCAAAATAGCATGTGTCGCTATATTCCGTCCTCTCAACCGCATATTATAGGAATGATGTATATTATAAAATCCTCTCTTACAAACAGATAAAATTTCTGCTGGTATAATCTTATGATAATTAACTGATAGACCTATATCAAATTGTTTTCCCTTTACTTCTTCCATTGAGCATACCTGTAATTGATACCTGTCTATTATCCGCTGCATATCATCTGCTGCTTCCATATCCAATTCACGAGGAATTGGAACGATCGCCGCTACTTCAATCCAGCTAAGCGTACACAGCCAACTTAAAACATTAATGCCTAGTCTCCGTCCCCCCGCAAAAATCATCTTTACTTTTGCTGGTACACCATAAGCTAATGTGTTATCAGGCACCTGTCTCGTAACCACGCTACCTATTCCAACTTTTGAATTTTTACCAACAACTACTCGGTTTAATACAGAACTATTTACACCAATCCATGCCCCATCCTCTACAGCCGAACTCCCACATAGAATTGTTCCCGCAGTCACAACAGCATTATCACCCACATATCCATTGTGTCCTACATGTACTAAATTATCAATCATAGCACCTTCGCCAATATAGGTATGCCCTTCAAATAAAGAATTACAAATTGTGCTATTATCGCCAATAAATGTATCGTGTCTTATTAAAACGCCTCCACAATGCGTAATTTTCCGATTTATTCCATTTATTCTAACTACCTGAAATCCCTCTGAACCAATAATAGTGTTACATCCTATCATACAGTTATCTTCAATAACAGTTCCTGCATGTATCACTGTATTTGCCCCTATTACTACATTTTTCCCGATTATGACACCATCGTCAATTACAGCCTTCTGATGTATTCTGCTGCTTTCATCTATTTTTGCAGAAAATGAAAACTTTTCATAAAAATCCGTTTTCCTATATAAATACTCATGAATATCATAAAATATCTCTTCTGGATTTTCGCATACAATTAATCCCATTTTCCTTTTTTCGCAGAGATATTTATAAAAATTTAATGTATCCTCTGCAAGTATAATCACAGTCACCGCCTCATTATGCAGAATAGTTTCCACATATGTTTCATTGGTAACATAAGTTATAATTCTATCATATTCACTTATTCTGTTACACAAGTTTAACCCATTAATCGCAATATCTTCTCCGATATATTGAAGTGCCAATACCCTGCAAATATCCGAAATTAATATACTTCTTTGCATTGTCCAACTTCCTCCTGTACCCACCACCCACATGGTAATGCAACAAAATGGGAGTAGAACTCGTCCACTCCCGGTAAATTATCCTGTCTTCCAAAAATCGAATATATATTATTATTTATATGTACTCCCGAAGCATACCAACCTAATTTTCTATATTTCCTAATGGTTTCCCGCTTCTCCGAAACTAATGTGCCATATACCCAATAATTAGGATGAATTTCTTTTCTAACTATCCTTTCTATCGCTGCATTATTTTCTAACTCGCGATCCCACCATAATGCCTGCCTACGCTGCCTTTTTAATATTTCATGCATGTTTTCCATTTGGCATATTCCTATATATGCATTTACATTACTCATAGTTGCGCTATGCCCTGTCACTGTAATATCACATAACGGACTAATTTCTCCCAGCTCATCCCTAAAAATACTTCGATCAATCCCACAATCACGAATTAATACTGCCTGCTTTAATAAATCTTTATTATGAATAATTATAGCACCGCCATCTATAGTATTAGGAATCCTTACCGCATTAAAAGAAAAAATTGTAATATCAGTTCCACAATTCCCCAATTTTCTTCCTTTATATTCGCTTCCGAATGCTTCTATGCAGTCATCAATTACAGAAATTCCATATTCTTTTCCAATTACATTGATCTCATCAATGAACCCGGGATACCCACAAAAATGATTATGTACAATTGCTTTTGTTTGTTTACTAATTTTTTTTCGGACACTCTCAGGGCATAAAGTACCCGTCCTGGGATCTACATCAGCCCATATCACCCTTATCCCCTGAGTCGCAAATGGCTGCGTTGAAGCTAAACAGGCCATCGGAGAAGCAATGACCTCATCTCCAGACTTTATATTTAGCACAGAAGTCGCTACAGCTATTGCCATATTAAAAGAATTTGTAGCAAGTACCTGAGAATCCGTATCCAAAAATAATTTCAACTTCTTTTCGAATTCTCTGGTATATTCGCCATATGCAAGACTGCCTGAATGTAAAATCCTGTTTAAATCCGGTAATTCTGGCATAAATGGTTTATATAGTGAAATCATAATTACCACCCTCGTTTAATTGTATCAACAATGAACTCTCTGTCTTCATCACCTACCCACCAGCCACATGGAATATGTACAAAATGCTCGTAAAACTGATCCAGGGCCGGAAGTTCACATTTAGAAAGGCTAAATACACTGTGCGTATCACTCCTATGATGCAATAAAGAAGCCATAATACCTCGACTCTCTAACAACCTGCAAAATTCCGCTCTGTTCTCTACCTGCATTGTATATAACCAATATGACGGCTCTGTATTTGGATAATATGGAATCAATGTAATCCCTGGAATACTTGATAATGCTTGGTCGTAATACTTGCCGTTCGCAATATGTTTTCCGATTATATCCTTCATATGTCGTAATTGCACCAAACCTATTGTTGCATTTACATTATTCATACCATACTTATATCCCGCTTTTCTAATATCGTTTTCTAATCTTGAACATTTTTTATCCAAGCCAAACCAGCGTAATTTTTTTGCTTCATTTACTTCTGTTCCCTCTTTAAAACTAATTGCTCCCCCATCAATTGTAGTCATATGCTTTATTGCCTGAAAAGAATAGCAGGTATACCTGGAATTAGATCCCACCGGCTTACCTGCATATTTACTACTCAATGCATGAGCGCTGTCTTCAATAACTGGTATGTTATACTCATCAGATATCTTGTTAAATTCATCCATATTGCAAACCATACCTGCGTAATGTACTAACATAATTGCTCTCGTACGTTCAGTAATTTTTTCTCGTACAGAAGCGGGATCCAGTAATCCTGTCTGCCTGTCCACATCCGCCCAAACAATTTTAGCTCCGGTAAGTGCAATTGTTGTATTTGTAGGCTCTGCTGTCATTGCAGTGCTGATTACCTCGTCTCCCGGACCAATATCTAATAGGGATAATGCAATATGCAATGCCGCTGTTCCTGATGATAAGGACACCACATTCGGATTTTCAATGTAATCTCCAAATTCCGACTCGAATTTGTCAACTGCTTCTCCTACCGCGATATAGCCGCTATAGAGAATCTGTTCAATTTCAGGCATCATTTCTTCTTTTGGTGCTATGTAAGGTTTTACTAAAGATATCATTATTCCTTCTCCTTTTTCAAAACATACACTATTACTTCTTACACAATGATTGGTACAACTCTATATACTGCCGAAAGCAATCTTCACTATTAAAATGCTCTTCCGCATGCTTTCTACACACTCTACGATAATCAATATTGCTATTTTCAATTAAATGAATTGCTTCAACAATTTTTTCCGGTCTATCCTCTTCAAGAATGATTCCGCAGTCATTCCCAACCGGTTCAGAAACAGCCGTCCTATTATATGTAATAACCGGAATTCCGCATGCCATTGCTTCAATTGTAGTCATCCCTAATGTTTCCTCCCGGCTGGGATTAACGAAACATTCTGCACTTGAATAAAACTCTGCTAATTGTTGCTGATTCTCTGTTCTGTCTACAGGAATAATTTTAGGGTACTCTTTGTAAGCTTTTTTTAATCCGATCAAAATAATAACATAGCTGTCATCAAGTAATGTACTCAATTGAAAAAAATCATCAAGGCCCTTTCTTTTTCCCCAAGACATCGCAACACCTAAGATTACTTTTTTGTTTTCTATATTTAATCTTTTTTTAATTTTACTGTCACGATATTGAAAGACATTCAAATTGATACCATTTGAGATTACCCTTACCGGATAACTTTTCAAAAAAGACTCTCCGATCTCATCTGCCAGCCATTTTGAAGGAGTCACCAATTCCATACACTCTATATTCGTAAACATCTCTCTTTTATCTTTCCATTGGTAAGCTGACCGATCAAATAAATATCTTTGGGGATATGCATATCGATTCTTACAATCGTAACATCCTTTCTTCCATTTAGCACATTTAATCATTGAATAGTACGAACAATGCCCTGTAAACGGCCAGCAATCATGTATTGTCCACACTATTGGCTTTGTAAACTCACGCAAAAATTGAAATAAAACAGGTAAATTCAAATAACCAGAGTGAATATTGTGTAAATTTATTATATCTGGCTCTATTTCTTTAATATACCCGATTAATTTCTGTGTTGCCCTTTTAGAAGTATAACCATGATATCCGGTAAACCGAATCCTATATAATTCATATACAACCGCAAGCTTACCCCCCTTTCTAATCTGATAACAATCACACTCATGCGAACGGTAAAAACCATATGCTACATATGCCTTTCCTCCTGCTCTTTCTGTTTCCTTCTTAATTTCAGCAACAATTTTCCCTGTACTTCCAATCCCCATAGTCAAATTAATCAACAAAACTTTCATTTTTAGCCTTTCAAATCTCTACTGTTCTCCGCATAAATTTAGTTTCATATTTTGTTTTCTGCAAAATCCACAAATGGATTCCAAACGCTCCAGCTCCCATTGCAATTGCAACAGCCACCTGTATTATGATTGGAAAATTACAGAAGTATATTAACTTATAGACTATATAACAATCAGCAACAGTAAGCAGCGCCGGAATTACGATATTTATAATCATCCAATTCAAATACTTTTCTTGAATATATTTTTTTTGAACAATAATAGTCAAGCAAAAAAATTCTGCTGCCCTCAACAGCATATACATCATCCCAGCCCCAAATAAGCCTCCTTTCAATACCATAATAGGTGTAACCACTATATTGATCAAACAAGAAATAACTCCCATTATATTATTATAACGGGTTCTTCCTGCTGCCAACAAAAAATAATATGGAACCTGCTGCATCCCCAAAAACATATTTCCTACCAACAAAATTCCAGAAATTGCCGCTGCACTTAAAGCCATCTGTTCATTCTTTGTCCACACTTGTAGTATTTGAACAGAAAATGCCCCCATAAATACTACAACGGATATTAAAAAAGAATATACTTTCTGATAATATTCTATGTATACCCTTGCATATCTCTCTCTATCTCCACTTGCATATGAACTAATCAACTCATTGTAGATTGCAACCATTAATATCGTGACAATACTATTAGGAATCTGCGCAAGCGTAGAAGCCGTATTATAGATACCTAATGTAGCAAAATCGAATTTCTCAAGTACCAATACTTTATCCAACTGAGTATTCAACATAGAAATTATAGAAATTCCCAGCAAACCACTTGTATATGGAATAATACTTTGAATTATTTTAAAATCACCCAGTTTAAATCGATACTTTCTAAAACTATTTTTCTTCAGATAAAAATAAATATCCAGACGCAGAATAATAACATATATAATATCAACAATAATCTGTGCAGAAAAAAACAGTATAATATTTACGTCTATATAAATTATGACCAATACAGCACTGCCGGCTCTTCCAATTGCCCACAATGTTTGCCATATATTGGCTCTTACCTGTTTTCCTACACCAAGAAGACACCCACTATATAAATTTGATAGAAGGTGAAAGGCAATAGATATTCCCATAAGCCCTATAGCAAATTTTATCTCACCCGCATTTAAATTACCAAGATTAATATATTTAATAATAACAGAACCCGCAAACCCAAAGCATATTCCTATAATGATAAACATTACCAAAAAATATATATACTCCACTGCTCTCAGCAATTTATATTTTCTCTCAGAATCGCCTTCTACCGCGAATTCTTTTCTTAATGTAGAAGTGAGGCCCATCCCTAAAATAAGCATTGCACTTTGCAATGTAGCGTAAAAACTAACTACGCCGTATAACTCTCCACCCAAATATTTCAAATAAATCGGTAAAAAAAGATACGTGGAAAGCATGGTAATTATTTTCCCTAAAAAATTGGCAAAAATATTAATCGTTACATTTTTATTCAATCCTGTATTCCTCGTTTTTTACATGCTTTAACGATAGTTCATAGGCCTGCTGTATATTCTGCACTTCATTATATATTGTATCAATTTTAAAGAACTCTCGCATATTTATGTGCAATAATGAAAGTAGCTTTCGACATCTTCGTTTAAATGTTATTTTCTTTATATCTTTACTTAGGTCATAATTATTTCCCAGAATTTCATTTAATTCTTTATAATGTTGACAATTATTTTGATATAACAAATTTATTAAATATCGTCGGTTAAAATAATTTTTCAAATCTTGTCTCCCCATCTGTTCCAACGCTTTTAATGCAGTTTCTGCCCAGACAGTTTCAACACTATAAATGTAAGGAACCACTTGATCCCAATTATATGTTTTCATATCACAAAGATGATCGATATCCTCTAATTTTCCAAAATGCTTTCCTTCAGCACTGTCAGCACTTGTGCTTTTGGGGCAGATTCCTGAAATAAGAATAGGCTTATTTATATAGTATGCTTTCAAGTCTTTGAGCAAACTTAAACATACTGCGCTGTATATATCTGGTGATACTCCATCAAAGTATTTACCAGTTTGTCTTTTCACTGCATCCAAGCATGCTTTTTTTACAATTCCATGATAGCTCACAGCTAGATCATATTTTGAATAATTCTGCCCTCCGTTCTTTAATAACTGTATGACAGCAGCCATTGTATCCATTTTATGACAGACATCATGATTCCCATATATTCTCAACATTGCTGAAAGATTACTTGAATTTCCTGGCCAATGATATACAATACTTCGCACAGCCTTTACTGCATCAATATTTTTATCCTTCATCCACTCCACACACTTAACGATTTCCGGTAGTACGCCGTCATCATCGCCTATCATACAAACATACTCACCCTTCACATATTCCAGTGACCGGTTAAAATTTTCTACTCCAGATAAACTATCTGCACAATATATATATGTCACATTTTGTAGATTTTCATTCTTTATCATCTGTTCCAGGGAATTATTATTACTATTATCATGTACTACTACCTGTATTTTTTCTCTATGTAATGCGCTTACCTCTTTAGCAGCACTTAATGCATACTTTTGACGATTTTTAGTAGGAATAACTACTGATAAGATATAATCTTTCATCGATACTCTCCTTAATACCCTTCAATTGTTCTGACACTGAACTGGTTCAGGAACATACTCTTTCTTATAAAAAATCATATTATGCCTTTCGCAAGAATACATAAACGGCAAAAAAAGCACAAGCCAACTACTCACCAATACTTCCGTAAAAAAACCCAAGAATACAATTATCAACAACAATCTCCTGTTGGGAACTTCCAATTTAAAGATTCCCATAATAATTATTCCTATCAGCAAACCTGTTCCTACAATTCCAAAATAAAACACAATTTTTACAATACTGGATGTCCATACAACATTATTCAGAACATCGACATCCATTCCAATCCCAAATAAGATTGAAAACAATGGCTGATCAGTAAAAAAATCATTCAAGAGTTTATATCCCCCTAATCTATTCCGGAATGATGTAGGCATTCTTACTATTGCTTTATCGACTATAGCTATAATCCTGTTAAATTGAGTAAACACTGCTAATAAAACGAGCACTAAACCGCTCCAATACCAAAGCACCCTTTTTAAAGGTATTCTAAATTTTATACTTTTAAAAAAATTACACGCAATAATCAGCAGGCTCAATCCCAAGCCAAAATATGACGTAGTTGAACCGGATAACATTAACCCAAACGCCAAAAACAAATAAAGCGGTATATGGAATGATTTTTTATTTTTTAATAACTGAATACATAAATATCCCGTAACATAAATTCCAAACTGAGACGGCTCTGCAAAGATTGATCTGGGTCTTGCAAAACTGCTCATATAAAGCGACTCAGTAAATTCTTTCAGTTCCGGTCTTGATAAAGTAAAAAAAGGAATATACCCTGGCAGCGAAATATTAAGAAATTTTAAAAAAATATATTGTAACAAAAGAAAGCCTGTTGCAAAGATACAAATGTACTTGTAACATGTAAATGTAAATTTCTCGTCAAAAAATTTGCCACAAATTAAAACAGGCCAACTTAAATAAACTAAAAATCTTACAGTTCTCAGCAATACCCCAAATACAGAAAATGTCTGAAAAAAAATGTTAGTACAATAATTTACGAATATATATCCGCAAAATACAATGATGGCCAATTTAAACTCATCTATCCGCAAGCTTGTCTTTTCCGTACATAAAATTCCCGCATATCCTAACAATATTGCTACATCCAAAAATGTTGTTGTTGATAATCCTACATAATACATCATTAAGAATGGAGTCAATATAGTGACAAGGGAACAATATCTTTCTAACAATCTTCTATTTATTTTCATTGTCATCCTCGTTTAAAAAGTTAAAAACAATATCCTCATACTCATTACAGTCAAACATACTTGCATCTGTCTCAAGCACATACTCAATACTTTCTATTATGTCTCTAATCAATTCAATGCTATTATTTTGTATACATATTCCGTTTTTACCTTTGCATACAAACATTTTCAGATCACTCGTATCATTCATAATAACCGGTGTCCCGCAGCATACTGCCTCTACAAACTTAGTCGGAAACCCCGCTTTTGAAACTCTGTCATCTGGCCGAAAAAAGCAGCTGTAATTTGCTTTCTTTACATACTCCAAAGCCTCTGTATGACTTATCCTGCCCTGAAAGGTCACCTTTTCATTCCCCTCAAGCCATTCCTTATGCTGTGGATACATTGTCAGGTATTGCTCTCTGGTAATCCCGACAACGTCCAAATGATATGGACGTTTCACATCCATCAGTGCTTCTATTAAATAATCAATTCTGTCCTTCTTTTTCGGCCAACCTGCATATACAAGCTTTAATTCATCTGTAGATTTATCATAATGATTCTCCCACTTAGGATCATCTAAGTCAGCCAATACCGGAATTCGGACAACATTTCTGCATTTTCTGTAATAATTTTCCAGATACTGGCTGATCACAATCATGCCATCCATTTTCTTATGCATGACATGCATCCGGTACCAGGAATCTGCACTTTTTATCACTCCCCATAACAGCCCCTGCCCCTTGCCGGAATACCACTCTGTAACATCAGCGTAGCATTTAATACCATGTTTTCTGCAATATAAATAAAGATTCCTCATAGCAAGTGAAGGGAAATTATAAAATATTACCCCTTTGACGCAATTTAATGATTCAATGACTTTAATATACTTCTTTGCGCTTGATAAATAAGAAATCCATTCACTATGACTTTGGGGATATCCCACCGCATAACATTCAAATCCATTAAATTCCTGTCTTGATGTAAGTATCTCTGTCCGTACGCTCCTATTTCTGTCCGCCCCGATGTAGATAACTATTTTCCCGTTTCTTCTCAATATGTTTCCAATATTGGTCACCCTATGGGCCGCCGCATTTTTATCCGGCATTTCAAAACCGCCGACATATACAAAAATTTCTTTATCCATTACTTATCCTTTAGCCCTTCTGTCAATAAACAGACAGATTTTGTAATCTCCATCATTATTTCCCTGTTCTCCCGGCAAGCTCCGCTATATACTTTTCCACAACAATCTGTCGGTCAAACAAAGCTTCCACAGTTTCTCTCGCCTTAACCCCCATGCTCCTTTTCTGCTCCCAGTTCAACGCCAAAAATGTCTCTATAGCCTCCCCTAAAGCAGCACTATCCCTCTGCGGAATCATATAACCATTCATTCCGTTCTCAACCACCTCGCGGCACCCGCTTCGATCCGTCGTTATAATCGGACGGCCTGTAGCGCATGCTTCAAGCAAGACATTGCTGATCCCTTCCGGATAATAAGTAGGATGGATAATGCAATGCATATTTCCCATAAACCCCGCCACATCCCGAATCATGCCATGATAATGGACAATCTCCTTATCATGCATTTCCTGCAATTTCCCGTCATACTCGGACTCGCAGAATCCACAGACGTGAAATTCAACCTTATCATACTTCTTCTTGATAACCTGTGCAGCTTCAAGATATTGGTCAATCCCCTTTTCCTTCATAATCCGGCTTATAAAAGCAAACCGGATCACGCCGTCCTCCGGATAATCCCGATAGGGATACCGCTCGAGATTTACTCCTGAACCAGGCAGGAGTTCACCTCTGTCTGTTGCAATTTTATTTCTGATAAAAAATTGCCTGTTCTCTTCATTTTGATAGAAAACCTTCTGAACCTTCCTGAAAGCATATTTGTATAAAAGAATAAAAATCTTCTGTTTGATTCCCGGATTTTCTACTGCCGTACCCAGTCCCGTGATATTCGCCACAAACGGTATTTTATTCTTTCCCGCCGCTATGGCTCCATAGATATTCGGCTTTATTGTGAAGCCCAGGCAAATATCCGGCTTTACTTCTCTCATCAGCCTCTTATAACAGTTCAGAATCCGAAGTTCTTCCTTTGGATTCAGGCCATGACGATCCATTTTGATTTCATGATAAACAGCCCCAAGACCGACTAAATCATCAATCCGCTCCCCGTAAGGCGAACTGATATGTACTTCATGGCCATCCTTTATAAATCTCTCGACAATCTCAAGACGGAAATTATATATAACCACATCGTGATTGACGAGAAATAATATTTTCTTCATCTACCCTTCCGTCCTTTCAATACTCTCCTCTAAATCTATCATCCGATATTGAAACCCATACCTGCTCATTGACTGATCATATACCAAATTTCCAAAAGCCTTCTTCACTAATTCAGCAGGCTTTCCCGGAATATGTGCAGCTAATGCTACGGCCCAGTTCCACACCCTGGATACCAAAATCCTATGTCCCTTCACTTTGGCAACCATCTTAACCATTTCCGATGTACTGACGTATTCCGTATTTTGAGGGAAAAAGATTCCATCCTCCCCCCTTATCATAACCTGACATAAGAACTCGCACAGATTCTCAATATAAAGCATTGATCTCTCATTCTTGATATCAGGGAAAAACGGAAGCTTTCCTGCCATCCTTGCGAGTGTTGGATAGTTCCCCCTGCTGCCCTTTCCATAAATCATCGGCGGGCGAATTGTCGTAACCAAAAATGACTTTTCACCCAATTCGCGTATCCCCTTGTCTGCCTGCCACTTAGAATCCCCATAAAAATTTGAAGGCGAAGGCTCCGTATCTCCTGTAATGACTTTCCGTTTCCCATAGGAAGCGGAATCCCCATAAATAATGGCCGAAGACATAAAAACAAACTGTCCTACACCGGATTTTTTGGCCTTTTTTGCGGTTTCAATCGCTAAATCGGTGTTAATGGCATAGTATTTCGACTTAACTTCTTCCGATACATTTCCCACATGGTTATGTGCAATCCCCGCAACGTGATAGACAATATCAAAGGAAGAAAAATCTTTCTCTCTCCACGATCCATCAATCATATCAACCGTTGTAGTTGACAGTTCTGAACCATAGTGCTCGTCCGCATACCGTTCAAAGCATGTACCTATATATGAATTTGCTCCCGTAATAAGCACCTTTTTCATTTCTTCACCTGATAATCATCTTCATCATAGGCCGTACTCCCATCATTGGGACGGACAGGCCCGTGCAGCATACCGGTGCCTCCTTCTACGACGCCGTCTGATCTCAACACGCTGATGAAGGTTCCGATAAAACATCTGCAATCAAAAAACAATCCAATCCGCTTTACATACTCCCCATCCAGCTTCGCCTTATCCGCAATTTCCAGTTCGTCCCGGCCATTGATCTGTGCCCACCCGGTCAACCCGGGCTTTACATCATTTGCTCCATATTTATCTCGCTCCGCAGTAAGCAGATCCTGATTCCACAATGCCGGACGGGGCCCTATTATGCTCATGTTCCCCAGGAAAATGTCCCATATCTGCGGCAGCTCATCCATGCTGTGCCTGCGCAGGAATCTTCCCACTCTTGTGATATACTGTTCCGGATTCCGAAGCATATGGGTAGGTACGTCATGTGGGGTAGACATTTTCATCGTCCGAAATTTATGCAGCTTAAAATACCTTTTGTTTTTACCAACCCTTTTCTGGATAAACAATACCGGCCCCGGGTCATCAACCTGAATGGCAATCACAATCACAAGAAGAATCGGAGACAATATAAGCAATCCAAAAAACGAGAGGCTCATATCCACTAAGCGTTTCACAAATCTTTCATACAATCCCGGACGATACGCTGCAACTCCGACAGCTTCCAGGTGACCTTCCGCACCATCCGCATTTTTAGTGTCTCTACCATCCTCTGCAAATACAACTTTTCTGCCCTCCAACGGGTTCTTTTGTTCCGGTTCGTTTTTGTATACGGAATCACCCTTTTTCAGCCAAGCTGTCATTCCCAGAATTCCGAAAGCGGCGAGTAAAACGATGCCCGAAATCCCCCAAAATCTATCTATCATACTGCGTCCCCTGTTAAAGCGTCTCCGGTTTCCTGTAAACTTGTCCCAAAATAGCTCATGTTCTTTCCGTATCCGGCCCATAATACTCTTTATACCACTCGGCAAAAGCACGCAGTCCGGTCCGAATGCCCACCGTGGGCTTAAATCCAAAATCTTCCTCCAACGCCTTGGAATCGGCATATGTGACAGGCACATCTCCTGCCTGCATGCCAACCAGCTCCCTGTGCCCTTCAAAATCATAACCTTCCGGAAGGATTCCGACACGTACCAGTTCCTCCTGCAGCGTTGCAATATAATCCAGCAAATTTTCAGGCTGACCGCCACCGATGTTATAGATTGCGTATGGCGGTATGGGAAGTCCGTCCTTACCGTCTGCTTTCTCCGGGGCGCCTCCCATGACGCGGACAATTCCCTCCACAATATCATCAATATAGGTAAAGTCTCTTTTCATATTTCCATAATTAAAGAGCTGGATTTTCTTCCCCGCCGCCAGCTTCTGTGTGGCCGAATAGTAGAACATATCAGGTCTTCCCGCCGGTCCGTATACGGTAAAAAATCTCAGCCCTGTGGCCGGAATGTTATAAAGCTTGCTGTACGCGTGGGCGATTAATTCATCCGATTTCTTGGTAGCTGCATATAGACTTACAGGATGATCAACCTTGTCCTCCACCGAAAACGGAACCTTCTTATTTCCGCCGTAGACAGAGGAAGAGCTTGCATATATCAGATGCTCCACAGGATGACGCCTGCATGCTTCCAACAGATTGTAAAAACCGATAAGGTTAGACTCAATATATACATCAGGATGATCAATCGAATACCTCACTCCTGCCTGCGCCGCCAGATTAACGACTACATCAAATGCATATTTTTCAAAAAGCGCATCCACCAACTCCCTGTCAGCAATGCTCCCTTTTACAAAAACATGGCTTACCATGCTCTCTTTAGCTGTCTTTTCAATCTGAGCCAGACGCCATCCCTTCAGCGTCACATCATAATAGGCATTCATATTGTCAAGAGAGACGATGACTGTACCTGCCGAAAGCTCCCTCAAAAGACGTAACACAAGATTCGCGCCGATAAATCCCGGGCTTCCGGTTACAAGTATTTTTTTACCGTTTAAGTCTATTCTTCTCTTCATATCGATGCTCACAATCCTTTCATCCTGCGGGTCTCATTGTTCAGCTATTAATCTCTTCGGAACAGATCCCTCGTATAAACCTTATCCTGCACATCATCCAGTACCAGATCATACCGATTGGCTATAATGGCATCGCATTGCTTTTTAAAACTCTCAATATCATTGACAACCAGGCTGCCGAAAAAGGTTGTCCCACCCTCCAGCGTCGGTTCATAAATGACAACCGTCGCCCCCTTTGCTTTGATGCGCTTCATTACACCCTGGATGCTACTTTGGCGGAAGTTATCACTATTTGATTTCATTGTGAGCCTGTAGACACCCACCACGACTTTTTTCTCTTTTGTCCGGTCATAAATCAGACCATCAGAATAGGTATAATATCCTGCTTTCTGCAGCACCCGATCCGCGATAAATTCTTTCCTGGTCCGATTGCTTTCCACAATCGCCTCAATTAAATTCTCAGGAACATCCTGATAATTAGCCAAAAGCTGCTTCGTATCCTTAGGCAGACAATATCCGCCGTAGCCAAAGCTTGGATTGTTATAATAATTCCCGATACGCGGATCCAGACTGACTCCCTTGATAATATCCTCCGTCGACAGCCCTTTCATCTCCGCATAGGTATCCAATTCATTGAAATAACTGACACGCAATGCAAGATACGTATTTGCAAAGAGCTTCACTGCCTCTGCCTCCGTAAATCCCATATGAAGGACCTCCGCATCCTCCTTTTTTGCTCCCTCTACAAGCAGCGCCGCAAACTCCTCAGCTGCTGCTCTTGTGGCAGCATCACTGCCCACAATAATCCTGCTGGGATATAAATTGTCATAGAGAGCCTTGCCTTCCCTCAAAAATTCAGGAGAGAACAGAATCCGATCTGTCTTGAATTTTTCTCTGGCTTTCAGGGTATATCCCACCGGTATGGTGCTCTTTATGATCATGATTGCCTTTTCACTGCTCTTAAGCACCAAATCAATAACACTCTCTACCGCAGAACAATCAAAAAAATTCTTCTGCGGATCATAATTTGTCGGAGCCGCTATAACAACATAATCCGCATCTCTGTATGCAGACGCGCCATCCGTAACCGCTGTCAGATCAAGATGCCTTACTCCGGCTTTTGCCTCTGCCAGATACTTTTCTATATAGTCATCCTGAATTGGAGAAATGTAATTATTCAATTTTTCTACCTTCTCAGGAATAATATCTACTGCCGTCACTTTGTTGTGCTGTGACAGCAGCACTGCCAGAGATAATCCGACGTATCCCGTTCCTGCTACTGCAATATTCATCGATTCTGTCCGTCCCTCAAGCTTTCAAAAATTCATCAAAATAATGGCTCCTTTCCAAAATTGCTGCCATTGAAAATCGCCGTATTTGTGTTACTTTGCTGAAATAAAAAAGAAGCGGCCCAACCTGACTTGGCCGCAAAAAGCCATAGCTTCGCCACCCCAACGCACCCTCTCTTGCCTTAGGTCCCTACAACCCCAATCTGTCCGCCGCCTTCCCCACAGCGCTTAACGCGTCAGATGCTTCCGGCAGTTTCCTGTAAACGAAACTTATTTATCTCTATCACTAATTTCCTGCGAATCTTTAGCTTCTTAAAATCTGGTTTTTCCTAACAAATCTATCTGACTTCCTGATTTGCTTTCTAACCTTTCGCTTTCTTACCGGAAGCAGCTGCTCTTCACTTTCCTACCGGACTTACGACTGCCCCTCGCTTTCTTATCGAACTTGTGGCTACTCCTCACTTTTCTCTCTCCCGGCCTTTGGTTTTACTTCCAGCTTGACCCCGCCTACCCGGATTTCAGCTTTACTTCCCAACTTCTCTCCCGACTTTCGTCTTTACTTTCCGGAGTTTTTTCCAAAACATCCTGCTCCTCTCCGGCTTATCCTGCACTCCCGTCTCTCTTTACGCCCCTTCCGCCCTGATCTCCCGTACTTCCTCCGTCCCTTCTCTGGCTACAATCCCCAATCCCAGCGTCACTTCCACCATCTGTCCCAGTAATGGCACCTCAAGCACAATCAGCCTTTTATGCCTCAATATCTTCTTCACCTTCCCGCTAAAATCCTTTAATGCTCCCTCTGTTATAATCAAGGTATCCCCTTTGATATATCCTTCCGAATACCTGGCCACATGTCCCTCCCGGCACAGACACCGGATCCTCTCTTCCTCCTCCGGCCGGATCGGAACGATCCTGTCGCCTATCCGCAATATTTTCGTCATAGCCTTAATCTGACGCAGGCGGGCATGGAAGGCTTCAATTTCCTTCGTCTCCACAAAAATATAGCCCGGGAAGAGCCTGGATGTTACCAGTGTCCGCTCCCCACGGACTTTTGTCATTCGTTCTGCAAGAGGCACGAAAATATCTTCGCCTTCTTCCATGATCCTGTTACGGCACTTCTCACATATCTCTGTCTCCGTCCCGGTATAAACCTGCATCACGTACCACATTCTCGATTCTCCCTTATTCAAAAAGTTCCGCTCTGCATTTATTTGTAACAGCTCTCGGGCAACTCTTCCCGAACGGCGTCCCGGTTTTCTGTCTTCCCTTCTATCTGCTTTGTCCCTCCCTCACCCATTTCCGGAACGTATTCGGATCCACATGAAGGGCACTTGCCGCATGTCTGGCCGAAATCTCGCCTCTGTCCCACTGCAGCCGCACCTCCTCAAATCCCTTCGGAATATCCTTGGGCTTTCTCCCCAGTCTGACTCCCCGCCGGCGGGCTTCTGCGATCCCTTCCGCCTGCTTTTGCTTCTTATACTGCCTTGACTGGTCAAAATGCTGCATCACGCCCAGGGTTATCCTTGCCACCACCTTCC
>OFHM01000424.1_pt1 | contig 37294 bp, 31 predicted proteins | sample 1521311 | NCBI WGS metagenome assembly OFHM01 (sample SAMEA3504083, study PRJEB24116) | mouse gut metagenome | biome: mouse gut; feature: mouse-associated habitat; material: faeces | place: Denmark | collected 2011 | reverse complement strand
AATATGATAAAGTCGGGGAAATGCTGCTGGAACTGATTGCGGAGTGTCCGTATATTCCGGCAGGAGCGAACATCAAGTACAACTCAAAGGATGTCGGCAAGTGCGTGTATATCATAACCGCCGGGGGTAATATCAAAAGCCGGAATGTGCTTGGGGGATTCACGGCAGAACTGACGATACAGATTGCCTACCAGAGTTTTCCGCAAGGAAACGGGCAGATGATAAATGCACAGGCAGTCGTGGACAACATTACTGGATGGCTGGAAGATATACAGAACCTCCCCCGGCTGACAGGAAACAGGACAATAACGAAAATTACCGCAGGCGGCAGCTTCCCGGATGTGGAAGAGGTTGAGGGGGATAAGTCAACTGTGTTTGCCGCTAATGTTGTGATGGAATATGAAGTAGAGTAGAAAGGAGAAAGCAAACAATGAAATTACCAAGAGCGGCATTTGCACAGTTTCTTTCGTTTGATGATGAAAACTGGACATTATTAGGAAAAGACACAGATTCCATGTCTACGTCCATGAATCCTGACATTGAGACAAAACAGAATGTGATCGGCGAGACAACAACAGACCATAAGGGATTTAACCCGGAACTGGCAGTTGATACATATGCGGCAAGGACGGAGGATGCGATCTACGAGAATCTTCTCGACATTACCATGAATCGTAGGTCAGATGATGAACACACGACCGCTACCCTCATGGAATGTGTGCTTGATGAAGCGGTGAATTTGTCCGACAACAAGACACTGACAGGAAAGGCTTGGAAAGAGAAAGTAACAGTAGTACCGCAGGAATACGGCGGAGATAATGCGGCGTTTGGCATTCCGTTTAATGTTACACCGAAAGGCGGCGGCAGAGAAGAAGGAACAGTGTCTGTTACAAAGAGAGTTCCCACATTTACGCCGGGAACTGGTGGCGGAACATCCCCGGCAGCATTAAGCGAACCGGCGCAGACAAAATCAACCAGCAAAAGTAACTTGAGTTAGGCATTAAGGCAACTTAATATATCGGGGTGCGTGCCTTTCCATCGTGCCCCGATTTGGAAAGGATGTTAAGTATGGCGAAATATGAATTAAAATTAGATGGTGCAGAGGTTGACGAGATTACTCTCAACAAGCACGGAGACAAGATTGAGATTTCTGGCGATGATGCAGGTCTTTTTGATAAGTTCGCAAACGGCTATGACAAAATCGTGAAAATGGCGGATGAAATGCCTGGTAAACTGGAAGCGGTCGAGAAAGAATCTGCTGACAAAGACGACATCGCAAAAGCTGTGGCAATGTCAAGAGTGCGAGTAGAGTTCTGCGAAAAAGCAATCGGCATTATTGACGAGATTTTCGGAGAGGGCACAGCAAAGAAGTTTTTCCGGGATTATTACGAATCAATCCCCGACTTTCTCCCCGATGAAGGCCTGTTTATTGCTTTTTTTGAGAGGTTTACCCCTATTATGGAGGATATCTTCGACAGAAAGTTAAAACGGCAGGAAAAGGCAAGCAAGGCACGTATGGCGAAGTATCAGCCGCAAGACCATAAGAAGCCGCAAAGGAAAGGCACGAAATGATTGGCGGGCTGCCGGAAGCATTGACGGTAGGCGGCACCGAATATCCTGTCAGAACCGATTACCGCAATGTTCTCCAGGTATTCGAAGCATTCCAGGATCCGGATCTACAGCCGGAAGAGAAATGGATTGTGGCCATCTATCTGCTGTTTGAGGACTTCACCTGCGCTGACGATGTACTACAGGCGGCGCAGGGCGGCTTTGACCTAGAAGATGCCATAAAGCAGATAGCATGGTTTATCTCCGCCGGACAGCCGGAAAGAGAGTACCTGGAACTGCCCACATATAACTGGAAACAGGATGAGCAAATGATTTTCTCTGCGGTGAATAAGGTGGCGGGCCGGGAGACCCGGGAACTGGAATATCTGCATTGGCGGACGTTCCTTGGGTATTTCAATGAAGTGGGAGAGGGTACATTCTCCTTTATTGTAGGAATCCGGCACAAGCTGAATAAGGGCAAGAAGCTGGAAAAGCACGAGAAAGAGTTCCTGTCTCACAACAAAGAGCTGGTGTTGATGAAAAAGCCACTGACCAAAGAAGAACAGGAGCAGGAAGACGCATATAAATCATTGTTGGATGAGGTATTAGGATGACAGACAAAGAAATAGGCAAGACCGCCCGGGAGATTGCGGATAAAGGATATACTGCAATGGTAAAAAAGAATAAGGATGGGTATTTGATTCTTAAGCAAGAGTGCAAGATTGTTAGGAGAGACAATGTATCGGCAGACAAAGAATTATGAGAACCTCCAAAAACGCATATTTGACGGCGTGGGAGAGTACGACATACCGCAGATAGAGCCGACACAATACAAAGAGTGTGACTGGATAGGCTTCAACTATGCCCGGAGCGAAAAGGACAGAACCAGAAAGGGCGTGCATTTCTTCCTTGACGATTACCAGTTTAACGCCGTCTGGCAGTCCCCGGACAAGTACCTTGATATGTTCCGGCAATTCACGCACGTCATGTCCCCAGACTTCTCTACATACACCGACTTTCCGAAAGCCATTCAGATATATAACCACTACCGCAAGCACTGGGTAGGGGCTTATCTGCAAGAAAATGGCGTGAACGTGATACCGACAATTTCATGGAGTACGCCTGATTCATTTGAATGGTGCTTTGACGGGGAGCCGGTGGGCGGCGTTGTGGCAGTGTCCAGTGTAGGTGCGGCGAACAGCAAGGCAAAGAAAGAACTGTTTCTGACAGGGTATAATGAAATGCTTGCCAGGCTCCGACCTGAAGTGGTATTATTTATGGGTAAGGTGCCGGAGGAATGTAAGGGGAACATCGTGCAGATTAAGGCATTTCAGGAAAGGTTTAAAAAGGTAATGTGATGGGTGGACGTGGCGGGGTGAGCGGGTTATCCAATAATTCTGATAAAGGCATAAGTAATAGCTTACCAAATGAATCAGATTTTAAATTTAGGAATCTTCCAGATTTAGAGGGGTCACCAAAGCAGATTGACTGGGCAGAAAAAATACGGAATAGAGTTCTTGGCGATTTACAGTCATATGCAACAGGATACCAGTCAGATGGAAATAGTGCAATTGACAATGTTATTGGAAAGACAAAAAGTGAAATGGTTCAAAAGGTAAAACAAAGAATTGATGGGGCCAGTAGCAACGAAGCAAAGGAATATCAAAGAAATTACACAATAGAAAGATACAAAGATATTTCTGAAAGAATAAAGCGAGTTAATGAAGTAGCCGCTGTCAAATCTGCATCTTGGTGGATTGACTATAGTCAGAAATATGAAACGAGGTCTGGTATGAGAGGGAATTATAGAAATGCAGATTTCAAACGATATATTGATGGAAAAGCTAAGATAAAGAAAGGATTTCTTCCGACATGACAAAATACAATCCCCTCCGTCATTATGACAGAGGGGATATACTATTTGGAAAACCCCTTTCCGATTTGGTCTAACTTATCAATAATAAGCTTTTCTGCCCATGCCGGTGGCTGATTCTTTCCAGATTCCCAATTTTCCAATGTGCGAATTGGGATTTCTAGCTGGCGTGACAATTCGGCTCGGCTCATTCCGATTTCTTCTCGTTTTTCTTTTATTGTAAGAGGATAAGTCCTTATTAAAACCATTTCTCCAATCATAGGATATTTTCCGCCAGATAGGCTATTCATTAATTCTTTCTTTTCTGTTTCACTTTTTACCCTTGGAATCCTATATTCTTGTATATATTCGTCAATCATTTTTGGCAAATAGGCATTGCAGTAGGTAACAACTTTTCCATCTTTATCCAACCAGTAGATTCTTTCTCCGCATCCTTTTGTTCTTAAAAGGATAGTCTTGGAAATCATGTTTCTAAATTTGGGCCTTTCCAAAATTCCATATACCTCTTTTCCGGAATGAGAAAGGTTAATTTCCACAGTTGTTGCCCACTTGGATTTCTCAAGCCCCATATCTTCAAGGGTGACAGCATTTTCAAATTCGGGTCTGTATTCAACTTTTAATTCTTCCATATTTTCCTTTCTTTCTCCCATCGCAACCGGGTTAATATTCTGCTTCAATATATAATGTTTCACCCTCTAAAGTAAACGAATCAACTAGTTTTTCGGAGACATTATTATCAGATTCCAATTCCAGTAAATCTGGATAACGTCTATAAACACCTGAAACACATACCGCAATTTCAAATATAAGATTTTCGCATTTCGAAGCCAATTCTCTAACTTTCATTTCTATCCTCCATTTTCTGCTTATTTTACCACCGAATTGGTGGATTGGTATTATAATACAACCAATTCGGTGGTAAGTCAATATGATTTTGAAAATAATTTAGAAATTAATTTGGTACAAATTCACTCTCAAACAATGATACAATTATCATAACTAAATCAAAGCGCCCTATGAATTGGCATAGGGGAAGGACTAAACGGTGTCATGGATGCGTGTAATGCGTGTCTGTGGTGCCTTTTTGTTTTACAGGTGGTTTTATGGCGCAGTATGATGGAAGCATAAGGATAAATACCAAAATAGATAGCAAAGAAGCGTCCGCACAGATGATGACGCTTGAAAACCGTATTGTCAAGACTGCGGATAAGATTGCTTCTTTGCGCTCAAAAATGGATTCTCTTAAAGATGCCAAAATCCCAACAACGGAATATCAGGAGATTTCTGCTCAAATCTCAAAGGCAGAAGCAGAGTTTAATAAGTTGATGGAAAAGCAAGAGCAGATGCAGAGTGAGGGAAAGGATAATGGTGCGGCATGGGATAGGCTCAATGCAAAAATGGAGGAAGTTGGGAATACAATCCGGTATGCCAAAGGGGAGATGCAAGACCTTGTAGATACCGGAAAGGCATTTGTACCAGGAACGAGTACGGAAGAATATGCCAATCTTGGTCAGCAGTTGCAATATGCGGAAAGCGACATGTCTGCCTTAAACCAGCGGCACGATGAAATGATTGCCAAACAGAGAAAAGCGGCTGATGGATATAAGAAACTAGGAAATACTGCAAAGCAATCCTTTGAGAAGATAAATAAATCCGCTAAAAAATCAAATGGATTCTTATCCACGATGGTTTCTCGCTTCAAGGGCCTGGCGTTATCTTTGCTGATATTCAATCAAATTAGCAAGGCCTTTAATGCTCTTACGCGCAGTGTAAAAGAAGGATTTGGAAACCTGTACAACGAAGTTGGCGCGTTTAAGTCTGCAATAGATGGGCTAAAGGCCAGCTCTTTAACACTGAAAAACTCTTTTGCGGCGGCATTCCGGCCTTTGGTGGAAACGGCAATACCATACATGCAAAAGGCTGCCGAGTGGCTTACTTTGCTCATGGATAGACTTGGACAGTTTATTGCGCTTGCCATGGGGCAAAAGACGTATACAAGGGCAGTAAAACAGACCGCTGCGGCGTTAAAGGAGGCCGGGAAAGCCGCCAAGGGTTATTTGAATCCTTTGGATGAAATCAATCAATTTACCCCAAAAGAAGATAGTGGGGATACTGGGGCTTCTGGGACAATGTTTGAAGAAGTCCCAGTAGATAGAAAGCTTCCTGGGATTTTTGAGAAGATAGCCGAATATGCGAAGTCTATCAAGGATATTTTTTCACAAGGATTCTGGGATGGCCTTGGAAATTGGGAATATAGGTGGGACTCTATTAAAAACAGCCTTAAATCCATCAAGGATAGCCTGGCAAATATTTGGACAGACCCAGCAGTGCTGAATGGGGCAGATACCTGGGCAAAATCTGTGGCATATATGCTTGGGAGTCTTACTGGGACAGTGGCAAGCATTGGGCTTACGATTGGCTCAAATTTCATCGGTGGAATTTCGCTATATTTAGAGCAGAACAAAGAGCGCATAAAAGGCTTTTTGGTTTCCATGTTTGATATATGGACGGAAATAAACGGAATTTTTTCCGAATTGTTCCAGTCTATAGGATATGTATTTGAAGCATTTGCATCTGGGCAGGGACAGCAGCTTACGGCAAATATCATAGGAATTTTTTCAAATGCATTCATGGGAGTCATGGAGCTTGCGTCTAAATTGTTCCGTGATATTTCCAATATCATCATTCAGCCCTTTGTGGATAACAAGGAAAAATTCCGCACGGCATTAGAGGGGCTTCTGTCCATATTATCGGAAGTGACAGGAACAATAAAGCAAGGCATTGATGATACGTTTGCAAAGCTGAGCGAAATATATGATAGGCATTTCAAGCCATTTTTCGACTCTATAGCTGATGGATTATCCGATACTGTCGGAAAGTTTATGGACTTCTGGAATGAAAGCGTACAGCCAATATTGGAAGAGTGGGCAGACGGCTTTGATAAGCTTTGGAAGGAACATATACAGCCAGCACTTGATAAATTTGTAGAAATGCTGGGAGATGCTGCGGACTTCCTGAAAGCAGTATGGGAGAATGTGCTTAAGCCGTTTATTGATTGGCTCATAGAGAACGTTTTGCCAGTTGTTTTACCGATAATAGATGGCATCGTAAAAGCCCTAGGAGCTGCATTTGGTACTATAGCGGATATTGCTGGCGGAATCATGGATATCATCGGTGGAATTTTGGAGTTTCTGACGGGGGTATTTACAGGAGATTGGAAAAAGGCATGGGACGGAATCGTCAAGATTTTTGATGGAGTGGGTGGGGCGATAAAGGGAATCGTCAACGGCATCCTAGGCTTTGTGGAGTCCCTAGCTAACGGCGTAGTGAATGCAATCAACACTGTCATCCGCGCTTTGAACCGGCTCAGCTTCGATATCCCAAGCTGGGTTCCGCTGATAGGTGGGAATCATTTTGGTTTCAACATACCAGAGCTATCCCGGGTATCCATCCCCCGGCTGGCCACCGGAACCGTAGTGCCGCCGAATCGGGAATTTATGGCCGTCCTGGGAGACAACAAGAGGGAGCCGGAGGTGGTATCGCCGCTGTCCACCATGAAACAGGCTGTCTTGGAGGCAATCGCAGAAGCTGGTGGAATCGGGGAAAAAGAGATTACCATAAAAGTCCCGGTATACATCGGGGACAAGCAGGTATATGAAGCCACAGTGAAGTATGGGAAGACACAGCAGATGTCTACCGGGAAGAATCCGTTCTTGCTGGGCACAACGTAAGGAGGTGGGCCATGGAAAGGCCGTTTGAATTTAATGACATCCCGGTCAAGACCCCGGACACATTCCAGCCGTCCATGGCAACCACGTCCACAGAGGACTCAGACCGGACGCAAGACCTGGTGATGCACAACACGCCAATGGGCACGATAGAAAGCTATGCCTTTGAATGGAAGTACATAGAGCCAGCAGAAGCGGCGAAAATCATCCGGCAGATAAAGAACAAAGGCCAGTATAAGCTGCGGTACATGAGCGCAGATACAGGGACGTGGGAGACAGGGTATTTTTACACATCAAACTACAGCTTCGGCACGCTTAAGGTGGCCAACGGAAAATATGTATGGGAGAAGCTGTCATTTAATGCAGTGGGGATTAATCCAGTATGATAAACGCAAGCAAGGAATTCAAGGAAAAACTGAAAATCGGTGCCAACGTGGTCAACTATGCGGATGTTACTCTGTCTGACGGAACGGTTCTGCACCTGGAACCTAAGGACTTCATGGTGGGCGGCTGCAGCATCGAGGACAAGACCACGGATGGAAAATTCGGTGTAGGTTTCTGCATTGGAAAGACGCTGACCATGCGCATAGCGAACCATGATGAACGGTTCTCCCGGTTTGACTTCTACGGCTCCATAATCCACCTTTATGTGGCCCTGCTCCTGGACGATGGCACCATCGAGAAGCTGCGCAAAGGTATATACTATGCCATGGTTCCGCAGACTCCAGGGGATATTATCGAGATAAGCGCGGTAGACGGCATGTATAGGCTGGACAGGGACTACTCTGCCAGCAGCACCATATATCCTGCCACGCTCCAGACCATCCTGACGGATGCCTGCCTGGACTGCGGGATACCTATCGGCTTTCGGCAATTCGACAACATGGGATACATTGTCCAGGCTCGGCCAGAAAAGGCCACATACCGGCAGGTGGTGTCCTGGGCGTGCCAGATAGCCGGATACAATGCTAGGATTGACAATGCCGGGTACATGCAATTGATTTGGTACAACACAAGCCTTTTGGACTGGTATCATTATGATGGCGGAAGTTTTACGGTATATCCTCATGACACAATCGTGGACGGTGGAAATTTTACGGATTATAGCACGAACCTTGTAATTTCCGGTGGCACGTTTACGGACGCGATACCAGAGCATGTCTTCCGTCTAAAATCGTTGGATGTGCACACGGACGATGTGCAGATTACCGGGGTAAGGGTTGTAGGTGAAGAAGATGCATCGGCGCTGGCCGGGGAGGATGGATATGTCATCGAGGTAAAGGACAATCCTTTCTCTGCTGGAAAAGAGCGTTCCGTGGCGGACTACCTTGGGGGGCGCATGGTGGGAATGATGTTCCGGCCATTCTCCGCCCAGGTGCTGGGAAATCCGTTGTATGAGCCTTTTGACATCATAAGGGTGTCGGACAAAAAGGGAAATTCGTACAACTCCCTGATAAATTCCGTTTCTTACACTGTCGGGGCCTATACACAGATATCGTGCGAAGCGGAAGACCCTTTGCGGAACGGCAGCTCATATTTTTCGGAAGCGGCTGCAGCCGTGGTGGAAGCCAGGAGGAATGCGGAGAAGCAGCTAACGGAGTATGACAAGGCAGTCCAGAACATGAACCAGTTGGCGGGGAATGCCATGGGGTTCCATACCACATATGAGGAACAGCCGGACGGTAGCCGGATTACATATCTGCATGACAAGCCGTCCCTGAAAGAGTCTAAGACCATATATAAGCAGACCATTGATGGATTCTTCATATCAACGGACGGAGGTAAGACATATACAGCCGGTTTTGACTCACAAGGGAATGTAGTGGTCAACATCCTTTATGCAATCGGCATCGTGGCAGACTGGATAAGGTCAGGAAGATTTGAAGTCCGGAAAGGGAGCCAGGTAACATTTCTGGCAGATGCTGACACCGGGGAAGTCAGGATTGTGGCTGACAGCTTTTCCCTGTCGTCCGGTCAAACCATAGACTCCATTGCGCAGAGCAAGGCAGAGGAGGCGGCAAAGAATGCAGTGGATGGCCAGACCCAGCTGGACATCTTCAACAAGCTGACCAACAACGGGGCAGCACAGGGAATCATCCTGAAGGACGGTAAGCTGTACGTCAACGGGGAGTTCATCCAGGCGCGCGGCCTGCGGGTGCTGAACGCGGCCAACCAGCAGACATTTTATATCGACAATAACGGCAATGTGAGCATAAGCGCCACTTCCTTTTCTCTTACTTCTGGGCAGACAATAGACACCATAGCGCAGGGGAAAGTTGACAGTTTTGTCGCCACCATATATGATCCAAAGATTGCCAGCCTGCAAGCCCAGATAGACGGGCAGATTGAGACCTGGTACTACGATTACCAGCCGACTTTGAGCAATGTCCCGGCATCCAGCTGGAAGACGGAAGCCGACCGGGCGAAGCATGAAGGAGACCTTTTTTACTGGAAGTCCAAAGGATATTCCTACCGCTTCTTTAAAGACGGTAGCACTTGGAAATGGCAGCTCATCACGGACTCGGATATCACCAAGGCCTTGGCGGACGCAGCGAACGCCCAGGACACCGCGGACAACAAGCGGCGAGTATTTGTCTCGACACCTAGACCACCTTATGATGTGGGAGATTTGTGGTTTGCTGGAAGTGGTTCTGACATCATGACTTGCATGACGGCAAGGGCCAGCGGAAGCTATGTGGCCTCTGATTGGCAGAAGCGCAACAAGTACATAGACCAAGACGCCGCCAATACGGCCGCACAGAATGCCGTCAACGCCCAGACCCAGGCGGACATCTTCAACCGGCTGACGAACAATGGCGCGGCAAAGGGGATGTGGATGCGGGATGGCCAGCTATATTTCTCTTTTACCTACGCAGAGGGCGGAACATTAGTCTTGGGTGGTGCAAACAATGGGAATGGACAACTAAGCATTAAAAATTCATATGGGTCTCAAATAGGATATATTGACAATACGGGGGTGCATTTTAACGCGGGAAGCTTTACAGGAACAGTGGATGCAACAACCCTAAAATCTGCGAATGCCCAAATTACTGGTGGTAGCATAAACATGACTACTTCATCAGGATATAATGCAATCAGGATAAAATACTTAGAAAATTATGCATATTTAAATTCGATGGGTATTGTTGAACTGAATACCAATGGTTCAGAAACATCAATTGCTGGAAGTTATGCAGATTTTGGGAAATCTGTTACTGTAAAAGGAAGCCTTGCAGTTTTTGGAACAAAGTCCCGTATTTCAAAAACAAAAAATTATTCTGATATACAATTATATTGCTACGAAACAACAAAGCCCTATTTTGGAGATATCGGAGAAGCTACACTTGACGAAAACGGAATCTGCTACATATTTTTGGATGACATATTTGCGGAGACTGTCAACACGGACTGCCAGTATCAGGTTTTTTTACAGAAGCATGGCCCTGGTGATGTGTGGGTAGAAGAGCGGATGGCAAACTATTTTACTGTCCGAGGAACCGCGGGACTACGATTTGGATGGGAGATAAAAGCAAGGCAGATAGGATTTGAAGCAGAGCGCCTGGAAAGGTTTTCACGGGAAGAACCAGAAGAGGCCATCAACTATGAAGCAGAAGCACAAAACTACATAGACAGCTTTTATAAGGAGGTATTTGATTATGAATATGGTAACTAGCATGACATTTTTAACAACAGCAGAGGGAAAACGAATTTCCATCACATTTTCCGAGGTTGACGATGACGGGAGACTTATCAGGGAAAATGAGCGAATACCGCGTATAGTGGTAGATAAAAATGCGTTAATGCATATTGCGGAGCTGGAAGATTTTGCGCTGAAAATTGTGGATAAACAGCAAAGCGAAAGAAACTGAATCATGACAGCCTGTGAATTGGAACAGGCGATGGGCTAAAAGGTGCCAGTGGACGTGTAATGCGTCTGCTGGTGCCTTTTATTTGAGTAGGAGATATTTATTATGGCAATCAACACAATCAAAGCGACAATGCAGATGCGCCGGGGGGCAGAACAACATTTTGACCCTGACCAGATGACTGCCGGAGAATGGGCGGTATCCACGGACTCCAAAAAGGTGTGGATGTGTTTTGCGCCTGGAATCGTCAAGAGGATGGCTACATACGAAGCCTTCGAACAGGACATGGAGGAGATACGGAGAATCCTTACTACTTGCCAGGACATCCAGGAAGCGGTAGAAGCTTTTGAGAGATTGGCAGAACAGCATAAAAATGACGCAGCGCAAAGCTCCCATGATGCATCCGTTTCGGAAGATGCGGCAAAGTTATCCGAGGTTAATGCTGCGGGAAGTGCTACATCCGCCGCGGGAAGCGCCCATGCCGCTGCTGGCAGCGCAGCGGATGCAAAGATATCAGAGGATGCCGCAAAGTTATCTGAGGATAATGCCGCCACCAGCGCAGTAGCAGCAGAAGAGAGCAAAGAAGCTGCCGCCGGAAGTGCCCAGTCCGCTGCAGGGAGCGCGGAAGATGCAAAGGCATCAGAAGATGCTGCCGAGGCAAGCGCTGACCAGGCAGAAGATTTTTCGCTCATGTCCAAAAGTTATGCTGTTGGCACAGATGGGCAAGTGCGCCCGGGAGACCCTACGGATAACTCGAAATATTACTCTGATTTAGCACAGTACCTGACAGACGAAGCAGCAAAACTGCTTGACCAGGCGCAGAAGCTGATATCTGCCGCTACTGCCGGAGCACTAATACCGTCTGGCACAGTGGCTTTTGAAAATCTGCCTACGGAGCCGCAAGTCGGCTATATGTACAATATATCCAACTCCTTTGTTACGGATGATCGGTTTGCGGAAGGACCCGGGATACAGTATAATCCTGGCGCAAACGTGTACTGGACAAAAGACGGACAGTGGGACGTGATGATCGGAGTCCAAGTGACAGGCGTGAAAGGAGCAGCGGAGAGCTTTTACCGGCAGGGGAATGTCAACATTGCGCCCGCGGATATAGGATTAGGCAACGTCCCCAATGTCATCACCAACGACCAGACCCCGACTTTTACCCAGGCAGCCACTCGAGAGAACATCGCCAGCGGGAACAAGCTGTCTGTGATTTTCGGAAAAATCATGAAGTGGTTTGCCGACTTGAAAACAGTGGCGTTTTCCGGCAGTTACACCGACTTATCAGATAAGCCAACCGCCCTGAAAAATCCATCCGCCCTAACCTTTACCGGAGCCGTGACCGGCAGCTATGATGGCAGTGCGGCAAAATCCGTGGCGATACCGAGCGCGGGGAACGGTACATTGACAATCCAGAAGAATGGAGTGAATGTGCAGACATTTACAGCCAACCAGGCCGGGAATGCCACTGCGAATATCACCGTCCCCACAAAGACAAGCGAGTTGACAAATGACTCCGGCTTTAAGACCACGGACAACAATACTTGGAAAGCCAACACGAAAGACCAGGAGGGGTATGTGGCGAAAGGGAGCGGACAGGCGAACAAAGTATGGAAGACGGACGGTAGTGGCAATCCTGGATGGCGGGATGATGCAAATACCACATATGGTGTAGCAACACAGTCCACAAATGGCCTACAGTCCGCTGCTGACAAAAAGAAACTGGATGGGATACCAGCTAATACACAGGCACAGATTGATGAGATAAACACGGGTTTAGGTTATGTAAATGCATCCAAATCTGGATTGTCCGTATCTTTATCAGCTTCCGTGTTTTATATCAGCAATGACTACGGTTCCAGCACACCCGCGATAGCTATGGCCAAACCAACAAATTCTGGCATACAGATTTTAAAGTCTGGCTTTTTTATAACTTTTGCCCGATTTGTAATCTCAACATCTGCCGCTGGCACACGGCTTTCCTACGGAGTACGAAAATTTAAGACAAGCAGTGATTACTCGGACACCACGGACAATACATCAAGTGCAAGCGCGCGAAGCGATACCTATACTTATATCAGGGCTGGCCATTACGATGCCAACACATATCTGCGGCCGATAGCATCTGCGGCCAATGGCGGCATATGTTATGGATGCGACCTGACAGTTATATCAGTCAAGGCTGGGTGAGGCAATCTAAAGTTTTAACCATGTCCCAAATCCTTGACCAATGTTGACGTTTGTATACGCAAATTTTGATGTCCCAATTGCCAGACGAAAGCTCCAATTATTTATGTTTAGAAAAAAGCAAAGGCCATATGTTTCTGGCGTATTGGCTGATTTATCTGCAAAGTAATACCACCCATTACCGTAAGTTGTGTTAAAAAGGTCGCCAGCAACAGCTCTTATTGGAGTTGATTTAGCGATAAAATCATCTAAGCCCGTGTTTAGCGAACGAATGGAGGAATATAAAATGGTACAAACCATCTGAAAAACTATGATAGACTGAAAAAAATGGCATGGAGGTATGTTATGTCAAATGAGTTATGGATAGCCGTTATCGGCGGTATCTGTAGTCTTTTTGGATCTGTTATAGGCGTTGTCGGAAGCGCAAAGGTGCTTACATACCGCGTGGCGCAGATTGAGGAAAAGCTGAAAAAGCAGTGTGAAAACTGTGCCATTATGGATGGACGCGTGGACAGAATTGAAGAGAAACAGGCTGTAATGGAAGAAAAAATCAAGGTTGCCAATCATAGGATTGAGAATCTGGAAAAGAAAGGATGAAGAACATGAAGAAAAGAGACTGGACTGAGTGGTGGAAAAAGGCTGGGGTCAGGGCGGGGAAGACGATGGCGCAGACGGCGCTGGCAATGCTGCCCGCGGCTGCAACGATTACGGCCGTAGACTGGGGGACGGTAATCGGTACAGCAGCATTGGCCGGAGTCGCATCCTTCCTCACATCACTGGTAGGTCTACCGGAACTGGAGGGGAAATGAAAAAAGAGAAGCTGTATGAGGGGCCTGACCTCTCGGAACACAATGGATATGCGGACATGAAGCGTGTCCGGAACGCAGGATGCAAGCGTGTAGGTATCCGGGTCGGGTACGGGAAGAACAATATCGACCAGCGGTATGTGCCCAATGCCCAGGCTTGTTACAATCTTGGAGTGGACGTGTTGCTTTACTGGTTCTCATACGCCTATACCACGGATATGGCAGAAAGGGAAGCTTCCTATGCAATCGCCCAGGCGGCAAAATACTGGAGGCGATGTCCGATTGCATATGACTTTGAGTACGACAGCGTGAATTACGCTAGGAAGAATGGAGTGCCCATCACGAAGAAGTTGGCCACCGACATGGCCATCGCTTTCTTGAAGCAGGTAAATTCTGCGGGATATGTACCTGTACTTTATGCCAATAAGGACTATCTCCAAAACTATTTTGACCTGAAAAAAATTGCCGCAGCAGTTGGGACATTGTATGTCTGGTATGCGCGATACAAAAACGCGCTTCCGGCAGACGAAGAAGATATCCCAGATATCTGGCAGTATACATCCAAAGGGAAACTGTCTGGCGTGTCTGGGAATGTGGACATGAACCGGTTCTACACGGACTTCTGCGAAGCTACGGTTCCGGCAGACCGGAAAGATAAGTGCAATTTGAATATCCAGGCTTTCCAGGCCGCGGCAAACGCGGACGGCATCCGGGACATGAACGGCGATGAACTGGTGGAAGATGGCCTGGACGGCCCCAAGACGCAGTATGTCAGGAGACAGGTTCTGCTCAAAGCGAAAAAATTTGGACAGAAATACGTTGTAGGTTCGTCCGGCCATGTGGTGAAATGGTGGCAGCATCGGTGCAACGAGATTCTGGGCCACCACCAGGATGTGGATGGGCTGTTTGGACAGATAGCCAGACAAGAAACGCTAGCCGTACAGTACATGCTTGCGCTGGCAGTGGACGGAATTGCTGGATACAACAGCATACAGGCAGTATTTTATAATTAAAATTGTCCTGTATTAATTTGTCCCAGATTTTGTCCGGGAAACCGTGAAATGCCGTATTTATCATATTTATGGCACCTAAAATTCCAGGTTCAAGTCCTGTTATCCGCAGGAGACGAGGAAAGCCGCCCTTCCGGCCAAGGAGCAGGGCGGCTTGCTTTTTTATAAGAGGCTGGAAATATGGATGTTGAGATTCCCATAAATGCAAACGGGAATTTCATCATCAAAACGGTACTGACAAGTGGCTTTTTCATTCTCAAAGTCATATACATTGACGATGCGTGTGGTTGGGTTTATAATCCAGTATTCCCGAACGCCCGCAGTGCGATATTTAAAGAGTTTGATGCCGTAATCCATCTGCTGGGTTGAGGGTGATACGATTTCAATAATCCAATCGGGAGCTCCGTTGCATCCTTTGTCATTCAGCTTGTCTTTGCCGCATATCACTGAAATGTCGGGTTCGACATAGTTTCGGTCATCTTCATTTAGGAAGACGGCGAATGGAGCAGGGAGGACTTCACAGTCTCCACCGTGATTTTTTATATACTGGTGGATGACAGCGGACAGCTCCATGACTAATTTCTGGTGCCTGAAATTCGGCGGGGCCATCATGTACAGATGGCCGTCGATCAGTTCTGCCCTCTGTCCCTCCGGCAGGGCGTAGATATCGTCTATCGTATAGATCCTTTCGTGTGCAAATGCCACCTGGCTCTCCTTTCTCCTTTCAGAATTCACTGCTGCCTACGCCCTATGACTGCAGTGCCATATAGGAATTGTGGTATTCCTGGCGGTAGGTGACGTCCTCGTCGAACCAGGCCGGGGGCAGGAAGGATTCGGCGGCCTCCCTGCTTCCGAACTCCACCTCGGCCATGACCAGGGGCGCGAAGGGCGGGTCGAAGATGTCCAGCTCAATGGTCAGGGAATAGTCCGAGGGCGGGCAGGACAAGCCCGACGTTTTCAGAAAGCGGGGATGGGGCAGAGGGATGAGGTAACGTTTTTTGGAGATAATCCGTCCGTCCGCTTTGCCGCGCAGATGGTAGTAAGCATCGCTGCTCAGCGGCAGGTTGCTCTCCTCCCTGGCCATCATGCCGTCGCCTTTGTAGGTCAGATAGTATTCCTCGTCTTCTTTGCGGACGCGCACTACGGGCGAAGTGTTCAGGTAGGCCTGTTCGATGTGGCGGAAAGGGTAGCTGTCCAGGTCGGCAGGCAGTTCTCTGACGGTGAATTTGCGTTCTATTTCCATAGAGTCCGTTTCCTTTCTGGCGGATTTGCACATTCTGATGGAAGAATCCTGGGGCCATTCGGCCGCTCCATGCCTTGAATAAGGGCATTATTCCAAAATCTCGTGCGCTACAGCGCACATGGAATCAAAAGTTGGCACAATGTTCTTCTGTGTCAACATTATATCATAGTCCCAAGGAATTCTAAAGCTTTAATTGAAATATTTTACAATAATGTGTATACTGGAAAACAGATCGACAGCTCATTAAATATCATGGATAAGAAAGAGAGGATGAAAAGGATGAGGAAGATAGCGGTTTTCTTTGGGGAAGGCTATGAGGAGATTGAGGCGCTGACAGTGGTGGATATCTGCCGCAGGAGCGGACTGGAGGTGGAGATGGTGTCGATTACCGACGAAAGGGCGGCCACGGGTTCCCACGGCATCACGGTACAGACGGACCGGATTTTCCGGGAGGCAGATTTTGGCGGGTATGACATGCTGGTGCTGCCGGGCGGGATGCCGGGCACGAAGAACCTGGAGGCCCACGGGGGGCTGATGGCACAGGTGGACGCTTTCTATGCCGCCGGAAAATACATCGCCGCCATCTGCGCTGCCCCCAGCATATTCGGGCACAGGGGAATCCTGAAAGGAAGACGAGCGTGTAGTTATCCTGGCTTTGAGAGCCATCTGGAAGGGGCGCAGGTCACCGCCGGTCCGGTGGAGATTTCGGACAATGTGGTCACTTCCCGGGGGATGGGGACCGCCGTTGACTTTGCGCTGGCCATCGTGGGCATTTTCAACGGCACCGGCAAGGCGGCGGAAATGGCGGAGGCCATCGTGTACAGACAATCTGAGTAAGCCGGGGGGGAGAGCCATGAATATGAAGGAATATCAAAGATGCGCGAAAGAGATGCTGGAATTCATTGAGAAGAGCCCCACCGCCTACCATGCGGTGGCGAATCTGAAAGAGGAGTTCGCGAATCTGGGCTTCCGGGAATTGAAAGAGACGGATCAGTGGGAGCTGGAGCCCGGACATGGCTATTACGTGGCCAGGAACGATTCCGCGCTGATCGCGTTCCGCATCCCACAGGGAGATGCGCCGAAAGGCTTCCATATCTCTGCAGCCCATGCCGATTCCCCTACATTCAAGATAAAGGAGTCGCCGGAGATGGCGGTGGAAGGGGCATATCTGAAGCTGAATACGGAGAAATACGGCGGGATGATTCTGTCCGCCTGGCTGGACCGTCCCCTGTCCGTGGCAGGGCGCGTGGTGGTGAGGGGGAAAGCCGGGTGCGAGACAAGGCTGGTCAATATCGAGAAGGATTTGATGGTGATTCCCAGCGTGGCCATCCACATGAACCGGGATACGGGGAAAGGCGGGGAGCTCAATCCCCAGACGGACATGCTTCCACTCTACGGGGAATGCAGTGACGGAAAGAAGGACAATGTGCTGTTGAGGCAGGTGGCCAGGGCCGTGGGCGTGAAGCAGGAGGATATCCTGGGGCATGACCTGTTCCTCTATGTCAGGGACAAGGGCAGGCTGCTGGGGGAGAGCGGGGAGTTCGTCCTCTCGCCCAGGCTGGACGACCTCCAGTGCGTGTACGCCTCAGCCAGGGGATTCACGGAGAGCGCCCCGGGCAGCTATATCAATGTCTGCGCCGTGTTCGACAACGAGGAGGTGGGGAGCGGCACGAAACAGGGGGCCAACTCCACGTTCCTGGAGGATGTGCTGTGGCGGATCGGCGAGGGCATGGGACTTGGCCGCAGCGGATTTTTGCGGATGATTGCGGGGAGCTTCCTGATTTCCGCCGACAATGCCCACGCGGTGCATCCGAACCATCCGGAGAAAGCCGATCCCACCAACAAGCCCTATCTGAACCGGGGCATCGTCATCAAGTTCCACGGCAGCCAGAAGTACGCCACGGACGCCGTGTCCGCGGCCAGGATGCGGGAAATCTGCGAGAAGGCGGAAGTGCCCTGCCAAACCTATGCCAACCGTTCCGACATCGCCGGGGGCAGCACCCTGGGCAACATCTCCACCGCCCATGTGTCCGTCTCCACCGTGGACATCGGGCTGCCCCAGCTGGCCATGCATTCCGCTGTGGAGACGGCGGGGGTGAAAGATACGAAATACGCGGTGGAAGCGTTCCGGGTATTCTTCAGCGAATAGTCGCCCAAAGCCTTTTTCGGCCGTTTGCCCTTCAGCGTCTTCGGGGTTCCGAGGCGCCGAAGGGCAGCGCGCATCATTTGTGAGGTGCATCGATGTCCACATAGAACATATCGCCGGTGGTATCGTCATCAAAGCTTTCTATATAAGAGATGGTGAAATGGGTCTCGCCGGCAGGCACCTCGAACAGAAGGAGCCCGCTGCGGCTCTCATCGTTTGCCAGGTCGTATTGGGTGGGGAGCAGGGTAGCCAAAGCGTCTGCGGGGATTTCCACATCCTCGTAGGAGGTGATGGGATAGTCGTAGACGTCTTCTTCCTGCGTATCGTCATCGAACAGCACGAGGAAGTCCCAGTCGAACATGGTGATGCTTTCCCCGAAGGTGTTCTTCACGGTCACTTCGGCCACCAGCAGGTCATAGCCCGGCGAGGGGATGTATCCCTCGTATTTGCTGCAGGTATAGGCGCTGTTCACGGTGTAGTCGAAGAAATAGGTGCGCATGGTGTCCCCCTGCTTTCCCTCGGCGACGCCGTCTTCGGGAAGGATTACGGGGCTGGAGCCGCAGGCTGTCAAAATGAGCGCCAGCATGGCGGCGGATAGAAGGGCTGCAATTGTTTTTTTCATGTCTTTTCTCTCCTTGGATGTAGTGTTGAAAATATGGAATGTCCCCTCCCGCGGCACAGGCCGGCGGGCATCCGGCGAAAGCGGCAGAGCGCTCCGCATAAGGCTATGTTAGCACATGCATGGCAAAAAGACAAGGAAATAACACAAAAACATTACAAATATATCAACAAAACGATAATTGCAAAAAATGAAAAAAAGAATTGACTTTTGGGACAGATGATGCTAGTATAACAGATGTGGGATATATGCGCGGAAGTGTCGGAATTGGCAGACGAGCAAGACTAAGGATCTTGTGGTGGTCACACCGTGTGGGTTCAAGTCCCATCTTCCGCAGTTGACGGCGTGAAGCAGGACACGAAGTGGGTCATGTTTCGCGCCGTTTTGCGTTGCAGAAGGCGTGGACGTAAGCGGTGCGGTCCTGTTTCGGAATGGCGGTTCGTAAGCCTGGGAGTAGGCATCCTGATTTTTGCCGGATTCCTTCCGGGAGCGTCATTGGCCATGTGTGCCATGTGGAAACGGCATAGGAGGACATATCATGGAACAGGGGAAAAAGAGGCGTAAAAATGACAGGTCGATTCGTTTTCTGTACTTGAGCATCGTCAGCGTATCTGTATTGATCGTAGGCTTGTTCGCGTTGCTGGCGGTCTTCATGAACAGGAAGAGCGTAGAGACGATTGAGGAAGTCGGCAAGATGTACATGACCGGCATGAGCGAGCAGATCAGTCTCCACTATGAGACGGTCATCGGCCTGCGCCTTTCTCAGGTGAGCAGCATCGTGGATATCATTCCGCCTGACAGCAGCGACCAGGAGCAGCTGCTGGCGGACTTGGAGTACAATGCGAAGGCGAGAGGGTTTGAGCATCTGGGCCTTATGGCTGAGGACGGCACGATTGAGATGGTCTATGGCGAACAGGTGAGCGTGCTGGACGAGGCGCCTTTCATAACGAGCCTCAGGAACCACAAGGAGAAAATCGCGGTTGCGGAGGACACGTCCGGGAAAGGCGTGGTCCTGCTGGGGGTTCCCTGTGAGTACCGGATGCAGGACGGAAGCCAGGCCATCGCCCTGGTGGGAGGCCTTACCACAGAATATATGAGCAGCATCCTTTTCCTGGACGAGAATGACACGCTGGTGGATTCCTTCATCATCCGCAAGGACGGAAGCTATGTCATCCGCAGGGAGAGACTGCCCAAGGAAAGCTTTTTTGATAGCTTCCGGGAGGCGTATGACGGAAAGGACGGAAAGGACGTGGAGGAATACGTCGAAGAGATGGAGGCCTCCATGGAGGCCAGCCAGGAATATTCCGCCATTCTCACCATGAATGGATCCCGGAGCCATCTGTACTGCATGTCCCTTCCTTACAGTGAATGGCATCTGTTGACGATTCTTCCCTACGATGCTCTGGATCAGGTGGTCTCGGACATGGGGCATCAGTGGACGAAGATGGTCTATCTGGTGTGCGGCATCGCATTGGTGGCGCTGACACTGATATTCTTTCAGTATTCCAGGATGGCCAGGCGGCAGGTGCTGGCTTTGGAGGAGGCGAACCGGAACGCGGAGGAAGCGCGCCTGGTGGCAGAGGAGGCACGCCAGGTTGCGGAGGAAGCACGGGCGGACGCGGAGCATGCCAACCATGCCAAGAGCGAATTCCTCTCCAATATGAGCCACGACATCCGCACGCCCATGAACGCCATCGTAGGCATGACCACCATAGCCATCACCAATATGAACAACCAGGAGCAGGTCCAGAACTGCCTGCGGAAGATTGCGCTTTCCAGCAAGCATCTGCTGGGGCTGATTAATGATGTGCTGGACATGGCGAAGATCGAGAGCGGCAAGATGACCTTCAATTACGACCAGGTCTCCCTGCGGGAGGTCATGGACAGCATCACCAGCATCGTCCAGTCCCAGGTCAAGTCCAAACGCCAGCAGTTCAATATCTTCATCCACGACATCACTGTGGAGAATGTGTGCTGCGACAGCGTGCGGCTGAACCAGATATTGCTCAACCTCCTGGGGAACGCCGTCAAGTTCACGCCGGAGGGAGGGTCTATCCATGTGTCCCTGTATGAGGAGGAATCCGCCAAGGGAGAGGATTACATCTGCACCCATTTGGTGGTGAAAGATACCGGCATAGGCATGTCGGAAGAGTATCAGAAGAAGATTTTCGAGTCCTTCAGCCGGGAGGATTCCGCCCGGGTCCGGAAGACGGAGGGCACCGGGCTGGGCATGGCCATCACCAAATATATCGTGGATGCCATGGGCGGCACCATCGGCGTCAAGAGCGAGCTGGGCAAGGGCAGCGAATTCCATGTGGTGCTGGATCTGGAGAAGGCCAAGGTGCAGGAGGCGGACATGGTGCTGCCCAGCTGGGACATGCTGGTGGTGGACGATGACGAGCAGCTGTGCCAGAGCGCCGTGGCCTCCCTGAAGTCCATCGGCGTCAACCCGGACTGGTGCATGGACGGGGAGACCGCTATCAAGATGGCGGAGGAACGCCACAGGCGGAATAACGATTACCACATCATCCTTTTGGACTGGAAGCTGCCCGGGATGGACGGCATTGCGGCGGCCAGGGAGATTCGCAGCATCTATGGGAACAATGTCCCGATACTGCTGATATCCGCCTATGACTGGAGCGAAATCAAGGACAGGGCCAAGGCGGCGGGGGTCACGGGATTCATCCCCAAGCCGCTGTTCAAGTCTACCCTGTTCTATGGACTGAAGCCGTATGCCGCTGATTTTACCGGCCAGAAAGAGCAGGTCACAGAGGTTGTCAGCAAGGATACGAAGCTGGAAGGAAAGCATATCCTTCTGGCGGAGGACAATGAGATCAACTGGGAAGTGGCCAGCGAGCTGCTCTCCTCCCTGGGGCTGGAGCTGGATTGGGCGGAGAACGGCAGGGTATGTCTGGAAAAATTCTCCCAGTCGCCGGTGGGCTATTATGATGCCGTATTGATGGATATCAGGATGCCTATCATGAACGGCTATGAGGCCACTGTCGCCATCCGCGGGCTGGACAGGGAAGACGCGGATATCCCCATCATTGCCATGACTGCGGACGCGTTTGCCGAGGATGTTCAGAAATGCCTGGACGCGGGCATGAATGCCCATGTGGCGAAGCCTATCGATATCCGGGACGTCTCCCGGCAGCTGGAGAAGTACCTGGAGTGAAAAAGGAAAGCGGGCTGCCGCATCAAGCTCTGTATTGGAGCCGGATGCGGCAGTTTTTTGATGCTCTTTGGCGCCGCCCTGAAAAAAATATGGAAAATTTTACTTTTCCTCTTGCATTTTTTCAAAAGCGTGATACAATAGAGGACATGGAAGCATAGCTCAGCTGGGATGAGCGTTCGCCTCACACGCGAAAGGTCAGGGGTTCGAGCCCCCTTGCTTCCATTTTTTATTGCTGGAAAGATTTTCAGCATCAAAATCTGTGTTTCTATTGAAAAGCATCGCGGAGCGTGATTCTGTGGTGCTTTTTCAATTTCATTTATCATATCATGCAGACTGGATTTATAAGTCCATAACAGGTGCTTTTCTGCGGGAAATTCTTATATAAGGCAGTCAACTATACACAATAAAAATGACGCAAAGGAATATACTTTGCGTCATTTATCCAGGTGTAGATATAGAAAGCGTTTTCGCGGTTATGACTGCCCGCTGACTGCTGAAATGACTGCCCTCAAATGCAGATCACGGATTTTAGTCTGCTCATATTTTCCCGTTTCAGATCCAGATTCGGGTGTACATATTTATTCAGAGTGATGTTGGTATTGGAATGCCCCAATATCTCACTCAATGTTTTTACATCGACCCCCACTTCCACACATCGTGTTGCAAAAGTGTGGCGGAGAGTATGAAAATGTACCTCACTGATTTCGCACTCCTTCAGGTATCCCTGCAGGCGGCGCTGCAGCTTCCTCGGATCCATGCATCGGTCCGTCCCCGTGAGAACGAAATTTTCTGAAAGCACCGGCGCAAAGCGGTCACACAGTGCCTCGATATCCGGCATAAGCGGAATCGCCCGGTAAGAACTGTCGCTTTTGGGCGTGCCGATTACAAGCGCTGTCCTGGACTCCCCGTCTGCTTCCGTGCATTTGATTCGCTGGACTGTATGGCTGACGAAAATCGTCGCAGTCTGCACGGAGATATCGCCCCATCTCAAAGCACAGATTTCCCCTATCCTCATACCTGTCCGCAACGCTATGTAAACTCCGAATTTACATAGATCCATATCCTCGGCAAGATAATCCATTAATGCGGATTCTTCCTGCTCATCCAGCACGCGCACTGTCCTTCTTCTGTCTTTCGGATAGATGATTTCCAGTTTCCTCAATTTCTGTTCTGTTCTTTTTTCTATAAAGGAAAAAACAGAATGAAACAAGGCGAGAAGGTCACGGACTGTTTTGGGAGAAAGCTTTTTATCTTGCAGCAGCATCTGCGCGAAATCATCTACCAGCTCGGACGTAATCTCCCGCGGAAGCCTGGTTCCGAAATAGGGCTTTAAGTGGTTGCGCATATCTGTCCGGTATTTCGCATAGCTCGATGCTTTCAGACAGGAACGGTTGGTTGCCAGCCAGCTGTCACAATAGTAGGCAAAGGAATTCTGCCCAGTATCCGGTTTTGCCGTTTCCCAGTATTTTTTCCGGGCGACTGCAACTTTTTCTCTGGCTTCTTCATAGGTTCTGCCATAGCAAAAACCGTAGATCAGTTTTCCGGACTCGTCCCTTCCTTTAGGATAACGGGCCTCATAACGTCCGTCTTTCCTTAAATGTATATTTTCTCTTTCTGCCATAATCGTGGCACCTCCTCTTTTGATATAGCTTTTAGTTTACAGAAAAAGTGTCCTTCCCTACCAGTCTGACTAATGATTTTTATGATGATTTTTTATTAGGCAAGTTATTTTGTATTGCAAAACAGACTAAAATCAAGTATAATATACAGAAAGAGAGGTCTTAGAGGGGCTTTGACGCAAAGTATATTCCTTTGCGTCATTTATCCAGGTGCTTTTTCTGGCAGAAAAACGGATATATACGGAGGAACAGCATGCGGAAGGACGAAGAAAGGATTTACAACAGTCCAAACATCGTCAATCTATGCATTGACAGCTATGATATGGAGAAACAATGCGGCCGGCTCTATCATCAGTACAGGGAAAATCCGCTTCCGTTTTCCAGCCTTTTTGAGGCATTCAAGCGGATGGATGAGCTGTACGACGATTTGAGGTACCCAGAGTCAACCACGCAGACACGCAGTTTTCTGGAGAAGCCCCGGGAGTCTGGAAGCAGACGATTGCGGGAAGAACAGGAATGGCTGGCGGAATTGCAGAGGAGAGGGCGCAGGCAGGTCAGGCAGAAGGTATCCTTTGACAGCGTGACCGGCCAGAGAGGAAGGGACGCCACATTTATCGTCCGCGTACAGTACAGGCAGCATTCCAGCTGGCAGGGAGAAGTGACATGGATAGACGGGAAGGAAAAGGGATGGTTCGGGAGCGTACTGGAATTGATGGAATGGGTTGAGGGCATTATGGTGTACCGCAGCCGCAAATTGTATCCATGAGTAAAAAATTTTGCCGGGAAATAATTAGGAATTGCGAAGCGGCATTCTGCAAATTTATTTTGTAAAATTTCCTTAATATTCTAAGACAATGAGGAGGATGCAGCAGGGACCTGGCAGGAGGAGCCGAAGTCCCGCGGCAAGTCATGATGGAAGATAAGAGGATCATAAGGTTCGAATTACTGGGCTCGTTTTACTGTAAGGACGCAGAAATCGAAACAGAAAATAAAAAGGCGGCGCCGGGGAAGAAGGCGTTGTCTTTTCTGCAGTATTTGATTGTGAATCACAGGAGGAATATTTCGGCACAGGAACTGATTCATCAGTTCTGGGAGGAGAGCGGTGACCCGGCCAATGCGCTGAAACACATGATGTTTAAGACCAGAAGCTATCTGAAGGAATGCTTTCCGGATCAGGAAAATCTGATTGTGACGGTTCCCGGATGCTATGCCTGGAACCCGGGGGTCAGCCTGGAGTTGGACTCGGAACGGTTCGAGCAGATCTGCCTGGAGGTGAGGAAGAAATCCGGGGAGGATTACATGGAGACGCTTCTCGGGGCGGCAGCGCTGTACAAGGGGGATTTTCTGGCAGGGAACGATTGCGACTGGGCAGTTTCACTGCGGCGCTATTATCAGACACTGTACCTGGATGTGTGCAAGATGGTCCTGCCCCTGCTGCAGGAGCGGGAACGCTGGACGGAGATGATCGGGATCTGCGAGCAGGCATCGGCGGTGGATTACGGCGGGGATACCTTTATTTTATACCAGATGCAGGCTTTGATCTCCATGGGTCATCCGGAGCGGGCGTTGGGAGCCTATGATGCTTTCCGGGAGCTGCTATGGCAGGAATTTGAGATCGAGCCGTCGGATCAGGTGGAGCAAAACCGCATGTTGGCGGAGAGTATGTGTCAAAATGGTAAAAACGACTCCGATATCCTGAGGCTGGTGGCGGAAGGGGATTTTGACAATCAGGCATTTTTCTGTACTTTTGCGGTGTTCCGCAGCATTGTGGCGCTGGAGAAGAGACATTTGGCCCGTTCCGAACAGGACTCGGCCCTGGTGATCGTCAGCCTGGGTAATCAGGTGACGCCCACTACGGATGCAAGACGGCTGGAGCGGGTTTTGCTGGAAGGGCTTCGCACGGGAGATCCGATTGCCAGGCTGGATGCGGGATCCTATATATTGATGCTGGCCGGTTCCAGCGTAGAAAATGCACAGAATGCAATGGACCGCATTGACCGTACTTTTCATAAGGTATATTCGCATTCAAAAGCCTGCATTACCTTCCGTGTTTTGCCTGTAATACCGGATAAGGCAGCAGGCGGAGAAAATAACTGTCAGTGATTTCCGGAAAATAACCGGTTGATAACCTGGTTTTGCTATAGTGGAGACAGAAAAGAGAGGAAGAGGTGGCTGTGTATGATGCTTCGGGAAAAAATGATTCCCTGTCAGAGCCGGGAGGCGATTGTTACGGTATTGTCCTATCATAATGGCATTATGGATGGCTGGCTGCTTCATCCAAGGTTGGAGAAAAGCGAGAAGATACAGAGCCTGTCCCAACTGGTTCTGCTCCTGAACAGCCTGATCGATCTGGAGGGATGCCCGAACCGTGCCCTGCCTCTGGTGCCTCGCGGCGATGTGAAGAAGGGCGAGATATTCCGAATTCAGATCTTGTTTCGGGAACATTATACATGGCAGGGCAGGCTGATCTGGCAGGAAGAGAATCGGGAGACGGTATTCCACAGCGCCATCGAGCTGATTCAGCTGCTGGATGAGATTCTGGGTGAATAAACCGAGTGGACATACAGAGAAAACGGAAACGGACGAAAGACGGGAAACATATCGAAAACGAGGCCGGACATGACGGAAAAAGAATTACGGAAATTGAACAGGCATGATCTTCTGGAACTGTTGGTGGAGCAGAGCAGGGAGGCTTCCAGACTGGGGGCCTCCCTGAAGGAGAGAGAGGATGAGCTGGCCCAGGCTCTGGGAAGCAACGGACGCCTGAAGGAGAAGCTGGACGAAAAGGATGAACTCATAGAAAAGTTGAAGAGACGCCTGGATGAAAAGGATGCAGAGATGGCAGGGCAAGCCGCCGACACGGCGGATCAGCTGGAACGCCTGAAGGAGAAGTTGGATGAGAAGGACGCGCTGGTTGAAAAGCTGAAGGGGCGTCTGGATGAAAAGGACGTACAGCTGGCGGAGGAGACAGCCGTTCGGGAGGAGCAGCTGAAGCGTTTGAAGGAGAAGCTGAATGCCAAGGACGGGCTGATCGACAAACTGCGGGAACAGACGGACCGCAGGGACGAGAAGAATGAAAGGCTGGAGACAGAGATAGAGAGACTCCGGTCCGACAGATGGAAGGAAATGAAGGAAAGCGGGCTTTGGCCGGAGCTTTTGGAGAGATTGAAGACATTATTATGAATGAAGATGGCCGGGAACCTGGAGGTACCGGCTGCGGATACGGAAGACCGCGGTGGGAAGGTTCCGAATGAAAGACCAATAACATAGAGGGTTGCACATGAGCGAGGAAAAGAGATTAGAACTGCCGGATTTGGAAGCGCTGGAGGCGGAACTGGAGAGAACACGGTACCGGAAAAGATACGGCAACGTCCTCCGGAGCACGGCGTTCTCCCTGGTAGTGGTAGCTGCTGCGGCGGTGCTGATAGCGGTGCTCCTGCTCCCGGTGCTGCAGATCAGCGGAACCTCCATGACGGATTCCCTGCAGGACGAGGACATCGTGGTGGCGCTGAACAGTTCGGGATATGAGACAGGTGATATCATTGCCTTTTACTTTAACAACAACATCCTGGTGAAACGGGTGATTGCCGCGCCGGGGGACTGGGTGGACATCGATAAGGAAGGAAATGTCTACGTAAACGAGGAACTGCTGGAGGAACCTTATGTGACGGATAAAGCACTGGGGGATTGCAACATCACATTGCCCTACCAGGTGCCGGACGGGAGATGCTTTGTCATGGGGGATCACAGAACCACCAGCATAGACAGCCGGAATACGGCGGTGGGATGTGTCAGCAATGATATGGTGATTGGAAAGATACTGATCCGAGTCTGGCCGTTGGAAGGATTCGGGATCGTGAAGTGATAGAAGAACGGTAGAAGGAAGGAGACGGCATTATGAAAGTTGATTTTTTGACACAGGCGGGAAAACTCCTGAAAGAAAAGAAACAGTACAGACGTCGGGCGGTGGTTTTCCTGTGCCTTGCTGTGATAGTCGGTTATGGAACAGTCATGGCCCTGAAACTGTATGGTCAGGCAATGACCCACAAGATGGAAGTGCTTGATTGCTCTCTCGAAGTACATGAGCATACGGAAGCGTGCTATGAAAAAGACGAGGCGGGAAACCCGGGAGAGGGGCTTATCTGCGGCTATGCGGATTATGTAGTCCATATGCACAACGACAAGTGCTACAGTGCAGACGGGAAGCTGACCTGTACTCTGGAGGAGAGGAAGGCTCATGAACATACGGATGAGTGCTATGTGACGGAAACAATCCTAATATGCGGAGAGGAAGCAGCAGATATTTCTGACGGGGAGGTTTCCGGAGCAACGGATGGTTCTGAACCAGGAAATACAGGAACGATAACAGAAGACACGGGAACTGCAGCAGAAACCCAGAGCGGTACGGGAGATTCCGAAGCAACAGAAGAAACTCAGGGCAGCTTGGATAACGCGGAAGGCGCAGCCCCTGCAGGGGATACCGGAAACGCTGCAGACCAGGCGGTTCAGGAGCTTTCCTGCGGGATAGAAGCCCATAAACATACAGAAGAGTGCTACGACAATATTCCTGTCTGCGGCTATGTGGAAGAGCATGCTCATGAAGGGAACTGTATTGTCCAGGAGCTTGTCTGTCCACTGGATGTTCATACGCACGCGGAAGAGTGCTGTGACGCAGAGGGCAATGTAGTCTGCGGTATGGAAGAGCATACACATATAATCGGATGCTACAATGGGAAAGGTGAGGTGATTTGCGGTGCGGAACCCCATACCCATCAGGAGAACTGCTATGATGCGGACGGAAACGTAATCTGCGGTATGGAAAAGCATGGGCACATTGCCGGATGCTATAAGGAGGTATACGCCTGCGGGAAGGAAGAGCATATCCATGAAGAGGAATGCTATACTGCCAGCCTGATCTGCGAAAAAGAAGAACATGAACATATAGATGCCTGTTATTCCCAGGCAGCAGCTACAGTGGGAGTCGGGACAGATACGGAAGGCGGCGCGGAGGGGAGCGCGGGCGTGGAAGATAACGCTGAAATATCAGAAACTGAGAATGGCGACTTATCAGGAAACCCGGATCCGGCGGCAGGCAGCATGCCCCAGGAGAATACCCCGGAATCCGGTACAGCCGTAGAGAGCACCCATGTCCATACGGATGCCTGTTATCAGGAAGTGACCAGACTGGTCTGTGGGGAATTGGAACTCCATACCCATGACGACAGCTGTTATGGAGAGGAATGCTTCCATGAAGACGGCACTCTCATCGAGGGAAGCGTCTCATCTTGCGGACTGTTCCAGCTGGAGGAGCATGTACATCAGGGAGACTGCTTCAAGGAAGTGGAACTGACGCCGGAGGAAGTGGCAGCCCTGAACAATGGGGCAATACTCCATATCCACGAGGAGAGCTGTTACGATGGGGAAGGAAATCTGATCTGCGGCCATGAGGCCACCCATATCCATTCTCTGGAATGCTATGACGAGGCAGGAAAACTGATCTGCGATTATGGAAAGCAGGAAGAGACCACATACGATTGCGGCAAAGAGGAACATACCCACGGCGACGAATGCCTGGACGAGGACGGCAGCCTGACCTGTGAACTGGAAGAACATACTCATGACGAGACCTGCAAGGAAGAGCAGGAAGCGGTGTACTACTGTGGTAAAGAAGAGCACGAACACGGTGGAGAATGCTATGACGGCGACGGCAGCCTGACCTGCGAACTGGAAGAGCACACCCATGATGCAGCTTGCCAGGTGGAGAATCCCGTGTTTTACTGCGGAAAAGAAGAGCATACCCACGGTGAGGAGTGCCTGAGTGAGAAAGGAAATTTGGTCTGCGAGAAGGAGGAACACACTCACAATGCAGTCTGCTTGGTGGAAGATCCTGTGTTTTATTGCGAAAAAGAGGAACATACCCACGGTGAGGAGTGCCTGGACGAGGAAGGAAACCTGACCTGCGAACTGCAAGAACACATCCACGATGAGACCTGCCTGGAAGAACCGGAAGCAGTGTACTACTGCAAAAAAGAGGAGCATATCCACGGGGAAGACTGCCTGGATGAAGACGGGAACCAGACCTGTGGGTTGGAGGAACACAGCCATTTCTGGAAATGCCTTGTCACGGAGGAAGAATACGCGGAAATAGAGAATGTGAATCAGCTAATCGCCGCATTGCCTTCCGAGGAAGAAATAATGGCGAAGATTGCGGAGTACGACAAAGCCGGAGAAGAGGGGAAAGAAGCTTTCACCGAATACATGGAGTCCCTGTTGGTCCAGATACAGGAAGCTTATAGCGCATATCTGGACTTGGATGAGGAACTGCGGGAATATGTGACAGGAGCAGGGTATCTCCTGACGCTGTGGGAGTTAATGGGAACATCCGGAATGGTGGAAAAACCAGAAGGTGTACCGGAATGGGCCGGATTTTTCCCTATAGGCGAACAGGGCGGCGGAGTGGTTCTGGAATTGTTGTACGGGGATAAGCAGACTCATAAAGAGAAGCCTGAAGGAGAGAAACATTATTCCCATGAAGAAATGTTTGGTAACTTCAAGATATATACCACAGGAATATCGGGAACCATTGATAAGGTAGATGAGGTAACAATATCGCTTTACATTCCGCAAAAGTATGTAAAGAAAGAAGGGATCCGTATTCTTGGAATTCCCGAGACGCTCATAAAGCATGAAATCAGTGAGGTAACAGAGGTAACAAAGGACGGGGAAGACTATTATAAAATCGGCCTTAAAGTTATGGACTATATTCCTACCCTGGCACTTGAGCTTCCTTTTGCAATGACCTTTAAGAACGCGGAGGTACCAAAGGACTACGAGCTGAAGATCTTTGCTACAATTGAAGCAGGGGAAGCGGAATTGCCCGGTATAACGGAGAAAAATGTGTACTGCCCCAAGTACGATGAACCGGAAATAATAAAATACGTTAATACAAATCAGAATGAGGCAATGAAGGAGGATTACACAAGAGTAGCAGCCAAAGTAGTGGATGGAGTAGTGGAAAGTGACCAGTATGTCAGCTTTTGGTATAAGATTGGTAATGAGGCCTGGCAGCTGAGAGGGTATAAGAAGATCACACTGACGGATGTATTGCCTAAGTATATTGATCAAGGCGGAAAGGAACAAATTGCGGTATTTGATCCCGAGGTAAATCCGGGATGGGAATTAAGCCAGGATGAGGATGGCTCAACGGTGGTAAAACGAACTTTTCAGGTAGAGCCGGATTGGAAACCTATAGATTATGACAGCTTGCTGATGAATAGGATCATGAATGCGGAATTGAAGCTGAGCTTTCCGGGATGTAAGATTGACGAGGAACAATCGGATGGATTCCTGACAAAAAATCTTACGAACAAGGTAAAGGCAGTGTGCGAGCCGGTAAGGCCATCAGAGGGAGAGCAGCCGGATAAATGTGAGGATGATCTTATTTTTACACTGACAAACCAGCCCGGAGCAAAGGGAAGCTTCGCAAAAGGCAATTCGGCAGATACAATCATGGATACCCCCGCTATGCGGGCCGGCGAATACAGGTGGGAACTGGCTTTTAAAAATAACGATGTAGCGCAGTTGGTCAATATCCACATAGAAGATAAGCAGATAGATGAGAGGCTGAAGTTTCAGTATATTAGGTTTCCTGATGGTAACCAAGGCGATCCATCAGATGGGGAATTAATTAAGAACTTGGACTATGTGGAAGCAGTTACTTATGATGGGCAGACAGATAAGTATGACCTGAGCGATAAGGAGAAATATGCGGATTATTTCACGAAGGGTTCATTTCAATATGGTTCCTACTGGACCAACCCGTGGACACTGGAGCTGGATCCGTCAAAGGAGTACAAGAGCTTTAAGGTTTATTTTAAGGAGGGCTTTTCTTTAGGGATAGAGAAGGGAATAAAGGTATGGCCGATCTCTACTTTCCGAAAACCGGAGGAGAAACATTTTATAGGGGGAGCGGAAAACGATTTAAAGAACGTTTATGAGAATGTGGCCGTTGTAGATTACCAAGTGAAGGATGTACCCGAGACTACGATCTTCCTGACAAGTAAAAACAAATTTAAGTTGATTGATACTTATGAAAATATCTGGATTGAGAAACAGATGCACAGTGCGAATATGGAGTATCCCGGTACGACGGAGAATCCTGACGGTACGCTGACTACGAAGGAGATCATAAACTACTGTTATTTTTATGTGAAAGGGGCGCTGAAAGGGGATAAAGAATATGAAGATTTGCGCGTAATCGATTTACTTCCAGAGGCGCTGGAGCTTCGAGATGGAAGAATTGAATTTGGAACGGGCGGAGAATATGTGAGGGATGTCGACACTATTGAGAATTACCATAACAGCGGAAGAACAGCGGTAATCTTGTATCTAAATGTAGATAAGGTCAGAGAAGTGCTGGATGCTTCGGACGGGACGAACGGGATTCTATTTACCCTCAAGGTGTGGGCGAAGGCAAATGCGTCTGTAGGACAGTATATAAATAATGCATATCTTCTGAGTGATGATTTTGACGAACCGCCTGTAGACCATGGACGGATCCAGGATGAGTATAATCTGGACGGAAAAGGAACTGATAAGTGGATCCGTTGGAGCCGTGGAGAAGGAAATATTCTGGCTCCGGCAGCTGTTTACGCGGAGAAATTTATTGCAAAGGAGGGGTCAAACGACTGGAAGAAGGCAATCTTGCGGTTTGGAATAGGAGATAAATTCCAGTATAAGCTGAGAATTAAAAATATTTTAACGACGCCTCTTGAGAATCTGCAAGTCTATGACGTGCTGCCTGAGAATGGTGACCGCAGTATTAATAATAAAGCGGAACGGGGATCAGAATTTACCGTGAAGCTATCAGGGCCAATTACTGGGATTCCGGCAGGATATAGCGTTTATTATACGAATTCCCAGGATGTGTATAGTAAGGCTATGAATGAACTGTTAACGGCTGACAACATATGGGTAGAGCAGAGCGCGGTGGATAGCTGGGAAGATATTACGGCTTTCAAATTTGTTGCCCAGGAGGAAACCAAAGTATTGGGGAACGAAAGTGTGGAGTTTATTATTCCGGTTAAAATAACGGACTCTCTGTCGGAGGAATCATCTGAAATATTAGAGCAGAAAGAAGGCGAGGACAGGGATACGGGTACTGCCGTTTATCTGGAGGCTACCAACAGCTTTGGATATTCTACGGGGACATTTGTTTCAGCAGAAAATTTAGAGTCCAACTACGTAAAAGCGCAGATTTCCTTTGCGGGATTTGTGATACAGAAGATGGACGATAGGGGCGTAAGCCTGTCCGGAGCAGAGTTTGCACTGGAGCGGCTGCAGAATGCGGAACAGACGGCTGGGGGAACGAACCCGGAGAATGACAGCACAGCGGATCAGGGCGCGGAGTCGGAGAACGCAGGAGACACAGGCCGGAATCAGGAATGGATGTGTGTGGCAACGGTGACAACCGACGCTGCGGGAATTGCCTCTTACAAGAATTTAGCGGAAGGAACCTACAGGCTGGTTGAGACCAAGGCTCCGGAGGGGTATAAGCTTTTAGAGGAGCCGATTATGGTTACGATTACATTGGATCGAACAACCATGGAGTACCGCATTGAAGCAGCCGGCCTGGAGGGCAGCGGAACCAGCAAGAATCCGTTTGTGATCATCAACGAGGTCTTTTATGAATTGCCGGAAACCGGCGGTTCAGGGTTCGGATTATATACAATGGCAGGCGCCGCCCTAACCATATTTGGCGCAGGCTTTCTGTATAAAAAGAAATTCAGAGAAAGGAGGGCAAGAAAGTCTCTTTAATCTGAAAGAAGTAATTTTGTGGGTTCACAAAAATAAAATCGTTTCAAACAAAAATAATCAAAGGAGGGTAAGTTATGAAACGAATTAAGAAGCTTGCCAGTTTGTTACTGGCGATGGTTATGGCATTTGCTATGACAATTACGGCATTTGCATCAGCAACAGCACCTACGGACGGAACAGAGGATCCTAGTAATACGCCTGCAGGTCAAGGAAACTTCAGCCTTACAATTGAAGATACGACAGCGGGGTACACATATGCAATCTATCAAATCTTTAAAGGTGACCTTAGTAAAGATGGTGATGAGAAAACCCTGTCTAACATTGAATGGGGTGCAAGTGTAAATATTGATGAGGCGGCAAAAGTTTTTACAAAAGTTGTTGGTAATGACACGGTTGCAATGACCGCAAGTGAAGTCGCTGCAAGCATATCAGCTGATTCAAATAAATTTGATGAAAAGAGTGCGCAAGAGTTTGCCTCAAAAATCGCTAAGTGTATATCAGGCGCAATTGTAAGTGCAGAAACCGGAAACGTTACTTTGCCTACAGCTTCCTACAAAGAAGCAACATTTGAGGCTGCCAGGGGGTATATATTTGCTGGACTGGATGCAGGTTATTACATGGTTGCAAATACTGCTGTACCGGATTTGAATGGTGATTTTACCCGCTACATGATGGAAATCATTGGTGATGTAACCGCTAAACCTAAGAAAGGTACCACAGAGAGCGACAAATACATTGAAGAGGGTGTCACAAAGCCAGACGGAACGGAAGGTAAAGACTACTTCAAGAATAATGAGGCTCCCATTGGCGGCACGGTAAATTATACGATTCCTGTAAAACTTCCTGAAAATTATGGGGATTTTGATAGTTACTATTTAGAGTTTGCAGATACTCTCAGCAAGGGGTTGAGTTTTTCGAAGGACCAGACAGAGGGGAATAAGTTTGGCGTAAAGGTTACGGTTGTTACAGATCTCAACATTGTAAACGGAAAGAAGGTCACATCTGCAAGCGATGTTGCAGATGTAATGAATGCATTAACGGAGAATAACTCAGCTGATATAACTGACACATTTAAAGCTCAGACTACTGCACAAACTGCTAGTTCTACTACAAAAGAAGGTACTTTGCTTCAGGTGTGGACACATGATCTGAAAGCAGCTACAAATGTTAAGGCAGGCACATGGGTTATTCTTACGTATTCAGCTGTATTGAATGAGAATGCTGTTATTGGAACCGGCAACCCGAACTATGTCAGCGTAAAGTATTCCAACGACCCGAACAACAGTGGAAAAGGTGATACTGAACCGACAGGACCTAATCCTAAAAACCCCACAGGTGAGACCCCTGAGAAGGACGTCAATACCTATACGACAGAGTTGGCTATCCTGAAGAACAATGAAAGCGGAGAGATTCTGGCAGATGCTGAGTTCACTTTAAGCGGTACCGGCGTAAAGATTACCTTGGTTAAGGAGGAAGTATTTGCTGTTGATCCTGATGGTGCATACTGGGGGCTGAAGAAGGTAGTTGACGGAAAAGAGCAGACTCAATATACATTGATTGATCCTGCAACGCCTGATCTTGATAATAAAGATTATATCAAGGATGCTAGTGGCAACTATGTAAAGTACACAAAAACAAGCAAGACATTTGTTGAGAACGGAATTGGCGTAGATAATAAAGTAACTGCTATGGTTGGAGAGGATGGCCGTATCATTTTCACTGGCTTAGGTGAGGGACATTATACTTTGAGTGAGTCCAAGACACCTGCCGGGTATAATACGATCGATGATATAATTTTTGATGTCAAGTTTGATAAAGATACACAAAAGTTTAGTGTAGAAGATGCGTCTGCTCCAATAACCCTCGGAGAGAATACGTTGCAGGCTGATATTATCAACCAGTCTGGTTCCCTGCTTCCTTCCACCGGTGGTATCGGTACTACAATCTTCTATGTAGTAGGCGGCATCCTTGTGATCGGAGCCGGCATCCTGTTGGTTGCAAAAAAGCGCATGAGTTCTAAATAAGGTCAACGACATCTAATAGGACAGTTTCATTAAGAAATTCGTTGTCTAAGAAGTATTTCGCCGGGGATGGGGATGTCCCGTCCCTGGCTTTACCGCACGTAGCTGGCACCTTCCCGTGGTGTGTGGTGAGCAACGGAACAGATGCGGAGACGCATGCTGGTATCCGGCCAACGTCAGCAGGTGGCTGAGCCATCCCGGCTTAAAGGACCACCATAAAACATATTGTGGGGAAACCTATGAAAAAGAAAGAAGAGAAAAAGAAGCGGCGGACAAAAAGAGGCCCCTCGATCTCAACGATTATTTTACTTGTAATATTGCTGGCAGGCGTAGGAATCTTACTTTATCCTTCCGTTAGTGACTGGTGGAATTCCATGCATGCAACAAAGGCGATCGCAGGGTATGTGAGTGCCGTGGAAGAACTGTCGGGACAGGAACGGGAGACCATGCTGGAAGCAGCGAGGAAGTATAATACCAAGCTTCAGAATGGCGTGGATTTTGTTCTTACAGAGGAAGAGTTGGAGGAATACAACAGCCTGTTGGATGTGACAGGAACCGGAATAATGGGTTATGTCCAGATATCGGCTATCGGTGTAAATCTGCCGATTTACCACACCGTAGAGGAATCAGTGCTTCAGATCGCAGTGGGGCACATACCGGGCTCTTCCCTTCCTGTAGGAGGCGAGAGGACCCATGCCATATTGTCCGGTCACCGGGGGCTTCCCAGTGCAAAGCTTTTTTCAGACTTAGACCAGATAGTTGAGGGAGACATTTTTACAATTAATATTCTGGAGCAGACTATCACATACATGGTAGATCAGATCCGGATTGTTCTTCCGGAAGAGACAGACGAACTGGCTATAAAGCCCGGAAGAGATTACTGTACCCTGGTTACATGTACTCCTTATGGAGTGAACAGTCACCGCATGCTTGTGCGCGGCAAGCGCATCGAGAACATCGCCGGTGAAGTAGTGGTAGTAGCGGAAGCCGTCCGCATACCGACCTACGTTGTAATTCCCGCCGTGGGAATTCCGCTTCTGTTCGTGACACTGACCATTATGGTGATCGTCAGCAGTGTCAAAGGGCGGAAAATGACAAAGAAAGAAATTCTGAACGAACTGCGGAAAGACAATTTAGAGGAATAAGCATTCAGAAGGAAGATGTACTTTTACGGAACTAATAATACAGTGAAAGTCTATCCAGTGCCCATAGAAATTACGGACGCGCTCAATGCGGTCGGAAATTCTGTGCAGTGTTCTGGTACCGGAGGGGCTTTTGCGGAACTAATAACAGTAACATCCTGTCCAGTGCCCATAGGTTTACGAGCGCGCTCTTATGCGGCCGGAAAGCTTATGATGTGTCCTGGTACTGGACAGGATGTTACGGGACTATTAATTAGGAGGAACTGCTCATGAAAAGAAGATGGATATCTCTATTAGCCGCGGCAACACTGGTATTCGGCATGTGCATTGCGGATCCCATGGCAGGCACAGCCGCGCCGCTGGAGGCAGACGCGGAAGGCTTTGTGGCCGGAAGCTGTTCCCTGACCGTCTATCCGGAGGATCCGGACAAGGAGGAGGCGGACAGATTCGGGGAGGATCTGGCGGAAGCCGGGGTGGTGGTGGATTTGTACC